>Ga0268284_1000008_pt1 | contig 238043 bp, 184 predicted proteins | sample saktaG_14_FD_190137 | JGI IMG/M metagenome (GOLD analysis project Ga0268284, IMG submission 190137) | Saline water microbial communities from Sakinaw Lake, British Columbia, Canada - sak_2013_06_06_40m | ecosystem: Environmental > Aquatic > Non-marine Saline and Alkaline > Saline ...
AAACAAATAATAGGAGATTAAACAAATGGCAGTAGAAAAAACCATCGGTTCATCCAGCCTCGTTGAGGTGATCGACCGTATTCTTGACAAAGGTGTTGTAGTTGACGCATGGGTAAGAGTTTCTTTAGTTGGTATCGAACTCCTTGCAATTGAAGCAAGAGTAGTTGTTGCCTCAGTTGAAACATACCTGAAATATGCAGAAGCTATTGGCTTAACAGCAAAAGCAGCATAAGGCATTGTTTTAAGCTTTATTCTTGCTAAAACATCCTTTCCGGCGTAAAACCCGAAAGCATGGTTTACCAGGAATTTCTCTTTTCTTCAGCCGAATTTTATTCAATCACTCAATCACTCAAACAATATGAACACTAATCCTGAATTAAACCTGGATAGTTTTTTCGAAAACATCATCTCCTCCTACGAGACCCGGATTCAGAAAATTCAATCAGCATTTCAATCGTCGGAAAGCATCACCGAATCATCACATACTCTGTTCGACAATGTCCATAATTCCTTAAACGATCTTAAAAAGGAAAGAGACATGTTAAATTCAAGGCTTTGCGAAGTCCTGGCAAAAAACGGATCCCTGCGTAAAAAAGATTATAACACAATGATGTCGGGCATTTTAAACACCCTCGACGAAAAGGAAAGGGAAGCCGAAAACCAGTTTTTAACGTTCATAGAAGCCCAGAAAGAAACTGCCCAATCGCTGAAAAACAGCCTGTTGGGGATCAAAGATAGCACTTCACAAGACCCTGGCAAGAAAATCAGCATCATCAAAGAGCAACTTTCTCAGATTTCAAACCAGCAGGAAATGAGAAAAGAAACGGTAATGAAAACATTCATGGATTTTCAGCAAATGCATAACAAAATGATGGTCTGTCTTGAAAGCCTGCTTCAGAAAGGCGATCACATTTTGGCTCAAGATATTAAAAAGGTTAAAGACCAGATAATTAAAGAAATCAACTAATAAATGCAACAAAATAAATCACAAAAATAGGAGACAAAAAAAATGGGACTAGGATCAGAAATGAAAAATTTGAGCGAAGAGTTACTTGCTTCATTCAAAGAACGTATCAGAGCCAATGAAGAGCTTGTAAACGACGTACAGAAAACACTGGATGGTTTCCATAAAGACCACCAGGAAATGGCTGCCGTAATAAACGCCAACGCAGTGGCTTTAAGAAAAGGCCTTGCAAAAGGAGAAAAAAATCGCATGAACACCTATAAAGGTTTAATGGGCGATATCCACCGTACAATCTCTTCCATCCAGAAGGAAGTGGTTGGAATTCAAACTTCCACTTTCAACATGATTAATGAATTCTCGGCCGACAGAACGCAAATGGCTAAGGAGCTGAACAAATTTTTCGCCAAGGGCAGATCTGACAGAATGCAGAATGAAAAAACGAGGATGAAAGATTTTGATTTGTTGATGAATAACATCAACGATGATATTAAAAGCATCAACGATGAAGTTGCAAGTATTTTCAAGAATACAAACGATATGCTCGACAGGTTCGAAAAAGAACATCTTGAAATGTCGGATGAGCTCAGGTCAGAACTTGGCAAAAACCTGGCCGAAAGAGTTGAATATACCAGGTCGTTGCTAAATGGTTTTCAGAAAAGATTAGCTGAAATCAGCAAAGAAAATCATAAGATGGCCCAAAAACTGAGAAAAGATCTTAACAATGGCGAGACTGAAAGATTGAGCGACTATAATGGTTTAATGAAAGATATTCACACTTCAATAAAGGGTATCCGTGCAGAAGTAAAAACCATTAAGAATTCTACCGCTGCTATGATGGACGATTTATTGCAAAACAGGGTTCAGGCAGAATCAGAGTGGAGCAAGATGCAAAATGCAATGGCCCATATCAGGAAAACCGGAATCGTTTCGAAGCCTAAAGAGGTTGTAAAGAAAGTTGAGAAAAAAGAAGTAAAAAAGGAAGCCCCGGTTGCAGCAGTTAAAGAAAGTCCGGTTGCAGTTAAGGAAAGCCCGGTTGAAGTAATTAAAACAGCTCCGGTTAAAGAAGAAAAGAAAATTCAGGTTAAAATAGAGCCTGTTCTGCCTCCGGTTGCTGAAAAGCCAATGACGCTGCAAGAAAAGGTTTTGGACTTTATCAACAAGCATCCCAAAGGTATTAAAATTTCGGCCATGGAACAACCACTCGGTGAAACCCGCATGAAGCTTGGATTTATTGCCAAGACATTGCTGGATGAAGGAAAGGTATTAAAGATCGAGAACGTTTACTACCCTAAGCCTAAGCTTGTAAAGTAATAATACATAAAAATCATGGCAACAGTAATCAAGTGTGCATTCTGCAGTGGTACGGGAGAAGATCCCTTCGATTTACTCTCTCCCATATCACATTGCCTTGTATGTAACGGCACGGGCCAGGTTGTAATAGAGGAACCACTGAAAAATTGTGTGTTTTGTTCAGGTACAGGCAAAAATCCGCTTGGGGCAAGAGTTGCTTGTATCGTATGCGGAGGCAAGGGGTCTAATCATATAGAGACCCCTACTCCTTGCACCCAATGCAAAGGGACTGGAAAATCGAGCGATGGACTACCCTGTACCCGATGCAGAGGCAAAGGATATCATGGAAATTAAAATTTCAGAAATGACCAATGTCGGGAATACTATCAGGAAGAGTTTGGAAAAAAGGCAGGCAGCTTTGCATGCGTTTAAAGCAAGGAAAGAAGCCTTTTTACTTCGAAAAGAACAAATAACAAAGGATATTGAAGAGGCAAGAACTATCTGGAAACACACCCTGGAACAATTACCCTCCCAGGAGTTCAAATGGTAAAACCTCTGGAATAAATTACGAATTACGAATTACGAATTACGATTTTTTCAATCAATAAATAAATCAATCAATCAATCAACCCATGTCGAACAACAATGAAATGAACACCGTACTGGAGCTCAAGCCCATGTCGAATTTTGTCGAGACCGATTACATTAAAGACATTACCAACCGTGGCCTCACCTATGTTAAAGCAGGTTTTCCAGTACATTTCAGGGGCCCGTCGGGAACCGGAAAAACAACCGTTGCCATGCACCTGGCTAGCAAAATTGGCAGGCCGGTAGTTATTATTCATGGCGATGCCGAATATAAAACCTCCGATCTTATCGGTAGTGAACAGGGTTATAAATATAAGAAACTGGACGACAAGTTCATTCATTCGGTGCATAAATACGAGGAAGACATGAGTAAACAGTGGGTGAACAACCGTTTGACCATCGCTGTAAAAAATGGATTCACTCTGATCTACGATGAATTTACCCGTTCACGTCCTGAGGCAAACAACATTTTATTACCTATCTTGCAGGAAAGGATGCTGAGTACATCGGCAGCAAAAGAGGAAGATTACTACATGAAAGTACATCCTGAATTCCGGGCCATCTTTACTTCAAATCCAGAAGAGTATGCAGGAGTAAACCGTACCCAGGATGCCCTTCGCGACCGTATGGTTACCATGGACCTTGACCATTTCGATTACGAGACCGAGCTCAAAATCACCAGAGCAAAATCAGACCTTTCGCTGAAAGACACTGAAATTATAGTAAAGATTGTGAGGGGTCTGCGCGAATCAGGAAAGACTGAATTTGACCCGACCATCCGCGGCTCTATTATGATTGCTAAAACCCTGGCAACATTGAAAACCACTCCATCGAAATCAAAAGATGTTTTCAGAAAAATATGCCAGGATATTCTTACATCCGAAACGAGCCGTATCGGATCAAAAACCAATCAGGAAAAAGTAAAAATCATTGTTGATGAACTAATCGAACAATTCACCCGATAATACATTTAATATGCCAATTTCAAGCGGAATAAAAGGACTGCAGAGCATCAAAAGTATGCAGAGTGTAGTCAAGTCGGGAATCCCCAACAAGGAGGATTCGGATTTCATTAAATTGTATATGCTCGAAAAAGAAAGGACCCGAATAAAGAGTGAGGAGACCCGAATGCTGCTAAGACTTGAGATCATCCAGAACAGGTTGAAGGAGATACAGGCTTACTATGATGAAAAAGCAGGAGAGATGCATGTGACAGAACCTGCAAAAAAGATTAAAAAGCCTGGGAAGGACGATAAAAAAGAATGGAAAACCATGTCAATCGATTATTAAAAAAAATGTACAATGGCTGAAATGACCCATGCGTTAAATGCGACAAATCTTGCGGATATTCTTGAGAGAGTGCTCGATAAAGGGATCGTTATTGCAGGTGATATTAAGATACAGATTGCCGATATTGATTTGCTTACAATAAAAATAAGACTACTGATTGCTTCAGTTGATAAAGCCATGGAGATGGGTATTAACTGGTGGCAGGAAGACACCTACCTTTCAACAAAAGCAAGGGAAAAAGAGCTGATGCAACAACAGGAGGCTCTTGAGGCCCGGCTGCAAAAACTTGAAAACATCAACAAACCATTATAATGTTGAGAATAAAAAAAAGAAAGAAAAATGGAAAACGATAAGGATAAAAAAGACGAAGCTGGTTTTGAACTTTTCGGCCTTGGAGGCTTGTTTAAAGGAATAGAAAAACTGGTTGACCTTGCAGGGAAGCTTGAAGAAAAGGGTGGTATGAGCAAGGAAGGCGAGATCAATTTTGATCATATTAAAAAAGGCATGAAAGGTGTTTATGGGTTTACCATAAACACGGCAGGAGGAGGCTCTCCAAAAGTGGAAACGTTTGGAAACATTAAAAAAACACCCGAAGGACCTAAAGTGGATGAAGAACGGGAGCCGATTACTGACCTCTTTGATGAGAAAAACGAACTCGTGATAATTGCTGAAATGCCAGGGATTGAAGAAACTGATATTAAAATTGATCTGAAGGAAGATATCCTTGAGATCTCGGCAATCAGTAAAACCAGAAGTTACAGAAAAGAAATGCTGCTTCCGGTAAAAGCCAGCAAGCAGAATCTGAAACACAAATTCACAAACGGCATCCTTGAAATCAGGATAAAAAAATAAGGTGATGGCACTCACGGGCTTAGAAAACAACGACCTTAAACTTATCATTTTTGGCGGAAAAGGCGGTGTTGGAAAAACCAGTTGTGCGATTGCTGCAGCTCTGTCGTTGTCAGAGAATTTCAACACCCTGCTAATCTCCACCGATCCAGCCCATTCTGTGTCTGATTGTCTCGAACAACAGATTGGCTTCAAAGTAACTAAAGTTGAAGGTTCAGCTAAGCTTTGGGCTATTGAAGTTGTTGCAGACGAAGCTCTTTCAGGGTTCAAAACCCAGCATAGGGGTGAGTTAAAGAAGCTTCTTGAAACTTCTACAAATCTCGACAATGACGACATTGACGACCTGCTCACCTTATCAATACCTGGTATTGACGAGGTAATGAGCTTTAAAACCATCATCGATTTCATCGAAGAAGGCGGTTTTGAGAAATATGTTGTCGACACGGCACCTACCGGACATGCCTTGCGGCTCATTGCATCTCCGAAATTATTGGATGAATGGATAAAAATGGCTGCCCGGATGAGATGGAAATACCGTTACATGATTACCAGCTTCTCGGGGTCTTATCAACAGGATGACGTGGATACTTTCTTACTCAGCCTGAAAAAAACGGTTAAGCGTATAGAAAACATTTTAAAGGATAAAACAAAATGCGAGTTTATCCCGGTATGTATCGCCGAATCCATGGCCATAAAGGAAACCGGCAGGCTGCTTGCCGATTTAGGCAAATCTGAGATCATTCCAAAACAAATCATTGTTAATAATGTGATGGTATCCGATGAATGTGATTTCTGCCAACGCCGTAAAGCCGGTCAATTACCTTATTTACAAGAAATAGCCGAATCATTTAGTGAATTAAATAAAGTGGAAGTCCCGATGTTTGCTGAAGAAATCAAGGGGATGGAAGCCCTGAATAAATTAAAAAAAGTGCTGTTGAGCGAAAATTAGCAAACCATGACTAAAATAAAAGATGAGACTAGCATGCGAGTAAAAGAAGCCCTGGTGAAGGATGTTGGAAGGGCTATCGCCCGCATCGACCCTAAGGACATGAAGCTGATGGGCCTCGAAAGCGGGGATGTAATCGTAATCGAAGGCAAACGTGCCACACCGGTAAAAATAATGCCTTGTTATCCCGATGACAGGGATAAGAGTATTATTCAGATTGACGGAATAACCAGAGAAAATGCCCAGGTAGGGATCGATGAAAAAGTAAAGATCACGAAGACTACATGCCGTCATGCCTCAAAAATTAAACTCAAGCCCGAAACTAAATCAGGTTCTCTGAAGGCCGATGATGCTAAATACATTGGGTCTCTCATCAATGGACTCCCAGTGACCAAAGGCGATAAAGTGAGAGCTAACCTGTTCGGTTCACGCTCGGTTGATTACACTGTAACAGGCACCAATCCAGAGGGTGTAGTACTGATCCAGCCAAACACCACGTTCCAGCTTGAATTGGCAAAGCAGGACGGAGAGCGGAAAAGTAAAGTGTCCTACGAGGACATTGGCGGGCTGGGTAATCAGGTTCAGCGCATCAGGGAAATGATTGAACTTCCGTTAAAATACCCCGAGATATTCGAACGACTTGGGGTTCAGCCACCCAAAGGAGTGTTCCTGTATGGCCCACCGGGAACCGGAAAAACTCTTATCGTCAGAGCCGTTGCGCATGAGACAGATGCCTACTTCATAAACATCTCCGGTCCCGAGATCATGGGCAAATTTTATGGAGAAAGTGAAGGACGCATAAGAAAAATTTTCGAAGAAGCCCAGCAACACGCTCCTGCCATCATTTTTATTGATGAAATAGATGCGATTGCTCCCAAACGGGAGGATATGGGTGGCGAAAAGCAGGTTGAGAAACGTGTTGTTGCCCAGCTGCTATCGCTTATGGATGGCCTTGAATCGCGTGGCAAAGTGATCGTGATCGGTGCAACCAACATCCCAAATTCCATTGATCCTGCTCTCAGAAGGCCAGGCCGTTTCGACCGTGAAATTTCAATTTCCATTCCCGATAAAAAAGGCAGACTGGAGATTCTTCATATCCATACCCGAGGCATTCCTCTGGCGATGGACGTGGATTTAGAGAAACTTGCTGAAATCACCCATGGATTCGTGGGAGCCGACCTCGAAGCATTGGCCCGGGAGGCCGCTATGACTGCTTTGCGCAAAATACTTCCTCAGATTGATTTCGAGATGGCCGAGATCCCATACGAACTTTTAATGTCGCTGGAAGTCACCATGGAGAATTTCTTTGATGCCATGAAAGAAGTTGAACCTTCGGCTATCAGGGAAGTTTTCGTAGAAGTCCCCGACGTTAAATGGGATGATGTTGGCGGTCTGGATGAAATCAAAGAGGCGTTGAAGGAAACCGTGGAATGGCCTTTAAAATATGCTGATCTGTTCAAAAAAGCCGACACTAATCCGCCTAAGGGGATTATCCTTCACGGAAAGCCGGGCACGGGAAAAACATATCTTGCAAAAGCCCTTGCAAGCGAGAGCGGCGTTAACTTTATTTCAGTGAAAGGTCCACAGATCCTGAGCCGCTATATCGGGGAATCGGAAAAAGGAGTAAGAGAACTATTCAGAATGGCTAAACAGGCATCACCCTGTATTTTATTCCTTGATGAAATAGACAGTCTTACACCCAGGCGCAGCAACGACAGTTCAGGGTCAGGAGTAATTGAGCGTGTAATCGGACAGTTCCTTACCGAAATGGATGGGATTGAAGACCTGAAAGGTGTTATTGTACTGGCTGCGACCAACAGAATCGATCTGATTGACCCTGCTTTGCTCAGAAGCGGAAGGTTCGATTTAATATTTGAATTACCTTTGCCGGATATAAAAACCAGGGAGAAGATATTCGATATCCATACCCGAAAAAAACCACTCGGCAAAAAGGTGAACCTCGCTAAACTGGCTCATAAAACAGACACCCTTACAGGGTCAGATATTGAATTTATCTGCCGTAAAGCCGCTATGCTTGCCATCCGCAGCCTGATCGACAAGTTTCGCGGTATGTCATCCATGCCCGAAGGCGAAATTATTATCCAGGAAAATCATTTCGAAGAAGCAATAGGGCTTGTGTTAAAACAAAACGCAACGAAGAAATAAATCACATCACATGACAATGAAAGGAATATACATTTACGGGGTTGTACCGAATTTTTACGGAATGACCCAGTTTCAATCCCTGGAAAATTCAGGAGTTTATGCTATTACCTTCAATAACATTTCAGCTATTGTATCGGAAAGGGATACGGCACAACTCGAACATTTAGACAGGGAATCGCTGGGACATCTTCTTGTTCATCATCAAAAAACTATTGAAGAACTTCAGGCTAAGGGATTTACTATGATCATCCCGATGCGCCTTGGGATGATTGTAAATTCAAAGGAAGTAGTCATCAAGATACTCTCCAGCGGATATAATCTGATCATTGAAATCCTGAAGAAAATTGAATACCTGACCGAGATTGACCTGGTTGTAACATGGGCAAATTTCACTGAAGTGCTGAAAGGTATTGCTGAGCTTCCTGATGTAAAAGAAGTAAAACACGAAATCATGAGCGACAATGGTATCATCACCACAGTTGATCAGGTTAAGATAGGACTAATTCTTAAAGAGAAATTAGATGAGAAAAATAAAGCAGCTGAATTGAATATCCTCGATACTCTTGCCCCTTTCGGTCTCGATATCAAGAGACATGACGTGATGGATGGTGCGATGATTACAAACTCGGCATTTCTGATCAACCGGAATAAACTAGAAAAATTCGAACAAGCCATCGGACAGCTTGATGAAGAATATATCGGTCTCCTGAATTTCAGACTAGTAGGCCCTTTACCATGTTACAGCTATTACACTCTTGAAATCAAAGAACTGGATATACTGAAAATTGAGCAGGCAGCAGCAGAGCTCGACCTGAATGAAACGACAACTGAAAATGAAATAAAAAAAGCATTTTTAAAAAAGGCAAAATTATTTCATCCCGACAATGGCCTGGACACCCATGATCCTGAAAAATTCAACAAGGTTCAGAATGCCTACCATTTAATGCTTGATTACACGGCAGCAGTGAATCAATCTACGAAGGAAGAATCTATTTCTCTGGCCAAAGAAAATTTGGCAGCACATCTGATTTTAGTAAAAATAAAAGAATAATATGCAGCGCGACGGAAAATACATTTATTGCATTATAGCATCAAATTACGATATCAATTTGGGCCCTATTGGAGTAGGCGGACGGGGGGATCTGGTATCCACCATTGGTTTTGATGGCTTGTGCATGGTTGTCAGCGACCATCCACTCAGCCGGTTTGTTGTCAACCCTGAAAACATGCTGGCCCACCAAAAAGTGATCGAAGTGGTGATGAAGGAATTCAGAAGCGTGATTCCTATCAGATTTGGCACTATTGCGGCAACCCCCGACGAAATAAGGAACCTGCTCAACCGTCGCTACAGCGAATTCATGGAACTGCTGAGACAATTCGAGAATAAAGTTGAACTCAACGTAAGGGGAAACTGGAAAAACATGGGTGTTATATACAAGGAAATCGACAAGGATCATGCTGAACTCAGAAAAGTCAGAGCCGAAATCGAAAAACTGGATGACCCGGATAAAAGAAATCTGAAAATTTCCGAGGCAGGGAACCTCGTGACCAAAGCTCTGGTCGAAAAGAAGGCAGAGGAAACCGAAAAGATCATTGAAGCATTCCGTAAATCGATATTCGAATTTAAACTAAATAAAACCAGCGGGGATGCAATGTTCATGAATACAGCTTTTCTGGTGAATAGCGGCAGGGAAATCGAATTCGATAACATCATGGCTGGTCTTGGCGCCAAATACCAGGATCGGAGCGACTTTATATATACTGCACCTTTGCCGATTTTTAATTTTATTGATCTGAAAATTTTCCCCGAAAAATGGGAATTGTAAAACTATATATTGAAAATATTTTATGAGCAGCGATTCAGAAACTCCAAAAGAAGGAAAGTATATTTATTGCATCATCCGGCATGCCGGTGCAATTGAATTTGGTCCGATCGGGATCGGAAAGCGAGCCGACCTGGTGTATGGTGTTAATTATAAAGACATCAGCGCTATCGTGAGTAATTCACCGATTATTCAATATGAGGCACGAAGAGTAAACATGACCACTCACGAAAAAGTACTTGAAGAGGTGATGAAACAATTCACTGTTCTTCCTGTGCGGTTCTCTACTATTTCGGAACACAGCGATGATGCGGGAATCCTGAGAATCCTTGAGAATGATTATGACAAATTCAGCGATCTTCTCAGTAAGATGGAGGGTAAAAAGGAGTTGGGGCTCAAGATCCTCGCGCATGAAACGCCGATGTATGAAAGCATTGTGGAAAAATACGAAAGCATCAAAACACTCAGGGGAAAACTGATGAACCTGCCTGTTGACAAAACCCATTACCAACGCATGAAAATTGGTGAGATGGTAGCCGAAGCGCTTAAAACGGAGACAGGCAATTATAAAAACCTCATCCTTGACATTTTGAAGCCACTTTCCAACGACTTTAAAATTAATGACAACTACGGGGAACTGATGATACTCAATGCCGCCTTTCTCATCAAAAATAGCATTGAAGCTGAATTTGATAAGGCTGTAAACGACCTGGACGAAAAATATGGAACTTTGATGACATTTAAATATGTAGGGACATTACCCCCTTACAATTTTGTAAATCTTGTAATTAATACAAAAAACATTTAAGATGTTTTTAATCGACGACATACTGCTGGCACCACTGAAAGGGGTGATTTTTATTGGAAAGAAGATCAATGATGTGATCGAAAAAGAAATGTCTGATGAAGGATCAATCAAAGAAAGGCTGATGGGACTGCAGTTAAAATTTGAGATGGATGAAATCAGTGAGGAAGAGTACGATCAGAGGGAGGATGAATTACTGAAATTACTTGAAAAAATCAGGAAAGAAAAGCAGGGTTAACGGATATCAGATATCAGATGGCAGATGGCAGATAACAATAAAAAAAGGAGGAAACAATGAGCGCTTTTAAATGTCCGAAATGCGGAAAATTAACAGGTGGGAACGAGAAATTTTGTAATGAATGTGGTCAGGCACTGAACATCACCTGCCCAGAATGCGGAGAGTTTTGGAGGTTCATGTTCGAGTACAAATTTTGTCCTGGTTGCGGGCATAATATGAAAAAACCAAATGCAGCCAAATCAGCGCGTGAAGAAAAATAGGGTTACGCGTTCACGTTGAAGATAAATAAATATTAAGGAAAAGGAGAAAGAGAAATGAGCCAAATAATTGAAGTCAAAAAGTCAGTGGTAAAATTCTTAAAAGAGAACATTGCCTGTTATGATGTGACAGTCATAAAAATCGATAAAATCCAGGACATCTGGAACTCGATTGCCGAAGTGTATGAAGATGATTCCTTTTTAAAATCAATGAACCTGCCACCAAAAAAAGTCAGGTTATTCTATTCAGTTAAAATGGACGGAAAACTTGAAATTACATCCTTTGAACGACTTAATTCCTTCGAAGGGATGGATAGCGCATCTCAATAATTTCATCTGCCAAAGAAGCAAACATTATGATCAATGGCCTGATATATGTTTACTGCATCTCAAACAGCCACCCAGAACTCAGTAGGAACACTTTGTTCAAGGGCTTGCAACAGATTTCTTTCCGCGGCTTAAACGTGGTAATCAGAATGGTATCCGAAAGCGAATTCTCGGAAGACAATCTTAAAAGAAATCTGACAGATCTTGCATGGCTTGATTCGTATGCGAGGGAACATATCAGGATTATCAGCCTTCTTATGGAAGATTGCACTGTTATCCCTTTCAATTTTGGCACTATTTATAATTCGCAGGATAGTTTATTGAGATTTTTAGAAGATTATTACGATTCATTAATCGAAAAAATTGAATATATAAGTGGCAAGGAAGAATGGGGGATTAAGATGTATTTCAACCATACCATGCTAATCGAGCAGATTGATGAATTGAGCATGGAAGCAGCTGATCTGGAAAAGCAGATCATGGCCAGTTCACCGGGCAAAGCCTTTTTATTGAGGAGAAAGAAATCAGAACTGATCGAGAGCGAAATGAACCGACTTACCAAAAGCTATGGTCAGGATTATTTTAACCAGTTAAAAAAAATCAGCGAAGCCACTATGCTTAACAACCTGCTTCCAAAAGAACTTACCGGAAGAGACGACACCATGATCCTTAATGCTTCTTTCCTGTTATATAAAGACAAAGCCAGCGACTTCACGGCTACACTCAATTTCCTCAGGGAAAAATGTGTCGGCTTCGGTTTTGACATTGAATTTACCGGACCCTGGCCCCCATTCAGTTTTATTTCCATCAAAGAAAAAGTCTAATGCACGATAATGTAATCGACCGGTCAAAAGATTTAACTATTCTTGAGCTTTTAGACAGGGTTCTGAACAAAGGGGTCATCCTTACAGGAGACATTGTTATATCTGTAGCAGATGTAGACTTGATATACCTTGGGGTAAAACTGATGCTAAGCTCTGTTGAGACTATGGAGCAATTAAAATCCGGGCAGGCGATAATAAAGAAATAGGTATGGAATTTTTGATTTATGCTCTATTATCGGTAAAAAATAATTCCGGGAAATTAAAGCCGCTGTTAGCTGGCATAAAGGGAATCTTTGGTGAATCCCTGTTCGCTGTTCATTTTGATACGGTTGCAGCGATTGTGGGTGAGATAAAAAAAGTTGATCTGACTACCGATCGTACCCGGGCAATTGAATATGCCGGAGTGATAGAAAGTTTGACTCACCAATTCACTCTATTGCCCATGCGATACGGTTCTATGATGGAATCGACCGAAGCGATTGTTAACATGTTCGAAAGGAACCACAATGAAATCTTGCAAAACCTTGAAAAAGTTGAAGATAAATTTGAATTCGGATTAAAAGTATTTTGTGATTCTGAAAAAATAAAAGCAGAGGTTAGAGCAAAATCAGAGGCGAGTGTCAAACAATCTTCCAACCCCGAATTGGAAATTAAACATTCTGTATACCTCGATTACGTGAATCAAAAGCTTAAAGAGCACAGGCTGGAGGAATTGCTGATGAGTTATGTCGATTCCGTCATTGCAGAGATAAAACTTACTTTAGCCCAATTGAATACATTTGATAAATACAGAAAAATGGGAACCGAGAAGAATATCATTGATGCCGTTTTTCTGCTGGAAAAAGATAAAAAAGATGAAGTGTTGACTATGATTGAAGGATTAAAAGACAAATATCCCGGGCTTAATTTCATATTGACCGGCCCCTGGCCTCCTTACAGCTTTGTCGACATCACCTTAATATAAACCACGGATGAGTGAAAATAAAATATTATTTAACACTGGATCGCTTGATGAACTTTCTGAGGAGATCGGAAAAATAACCCCGCCTGAAGAATCCAGGTTAAAGCTCACCCCCGCCAATGCAGATTCAGGGCTCGCCAAACTGGTATTAACGTTGGTTGAGCTGATCAGAAAACTGGTTGAAAAGCAAGCCATGCGAAGAGTCGATGGGGGCTCACTAACGGAAGCCGAGATCGAACGCTTAGGCGAAACACTGATGAAGTTAGAGATGAAAATGGAAGAGCTGAAGAAACACTTTAACCTCACCGACCGCGACCTGAATATCAATCTCGGCCCTCTTGGTGAACTAATGTAAAGCCCTGTTTTAAATCTATCTGTCATGAGAACGCTGATCTATGTTCCCATCATTCATTCGATCGCCGATATGGGTTCTATGGCTGAAGAACTCAGAAATATCAGCGTTTCCGTTTTTGGAGAAAGCGAATGGCAAAAACACATCGATAATGTAGATGGTTATTGGGATACAATAGAAAAATGTTTCCAAAATATTGAAAACGCTGTACAGGGATTAAAAATATACCAGGATGGAATGTTTGTTGATGGGGAAGCCGCACTGAAGATCCTTGAAGAAGGTGTACGTGCAGGAAGTAAAAACTCAGAAATCATCTCAAAACTTACTGATCGGGGTGCGATACTGATGAAGACCGAAAATTTCAACATGGTCAAGGCTGAATACAATGGACTTCAATCTGTCATCAAATCAAAGAACAAAGCATTAAAGCTCATTCTGCTGTTCAAATATAAAATATCAAAACCTTTTTTCTTAATCCGGCGCGACAGATATATTGCTCACACGATAGCCGAAACACTTTGGGAGAGCGAAACAGGGTTGCTTTTCATCGGTGCATCTCACAAAATCATGAAAAGATTGCCAAAAGACATTAAAGTGATTGATCTGAACCACTGGCAGCGTCAGGCAACTTCCCCGGAAATTACATAATTGCAAACCTGACCTTATCATTGTATATTTGCACAAAATAATGAAAATGGATTTTACTAAAATTGTCTCTATTTCCGGGAAAAGTGGCTTGTTCAAAGTTGTTTCCCAGAGCAAGAACGCGGTGATCGTGGAGAGTCTTACTGATCAGAAACGTTTCCCTGCTTTTGGTCATGAAAAGATGAGTTCCCTTGGTGAAATCAGTGTGTTTACTACAGGCGAGGATCTCCCGCTGAAAGACATTCTGAAAGCATTCCATGTAAAGCTCGAAGGGAAGTCAGCCCCTGATCCGAAATCAAACAATCCTGCACTGCTGAAATTTTTCCAGGAGATGGTGCCCGATTTCAACCAGGAAAGAGTATATATTTCAGACATCCGCAAGATGATTAGCTGGTATAATATGCTGCTTGACCAGAATCTCCTTGATTTCACTGAACCTGCCGAGGAAAAGCCCGCCGAAACCGAGCCCGTTGCACCTGAAGCTGTTTCCCCTGTTTCTGAAATCAGCGGGTCAACTGAAGCCACTGCCGGACCCGAGGCCAGTTAAAACTTTCATTTCGTCGGCTGATGAAAAAATTCGCGCATGATTTCTTAGTTGTCGGAAACACCAGACTTAATTTACGTCATTTTATTTTAGAATTGCAGGCGCCTATGCCACTGCCCGAAATTTTTCCCGGTCAGTTCGTGCAGGCGCTTGTTCATAATTCACCGGCCACTTTTCTACGAAGGCCTTTTTCAATTCACTTCGTTGATTATGCAGCCAATACTCTCAGCCTGCTCGTTCAGGCAAGAGGCGAAGGCACGCTGCATCTTGGAATGCTGAAACCTGGCGACAGCCTGAACCTGGTTTATCCCCTGGGAAACTCCTTCTCAATTCCTTCATCAGGAAACGTTCTGCTCGTTGGCGGAGGCGCCGGTGTGGCGCCCCTGATGTTTATGGGGGATTATCTGAACAAGAAAAATATCAGGCCTGATTTTCTTGTTGGATTTCGTACTGCGGATGAGGTGTCACAGATTGATGAATATTCGAAGTACGGCAAGGTTTTTCTCAGCACCGACGATGGCAGCATGGGCGAAAAAGGATTTGTAACACAACATAGTGTTTTCACTACCTCACCCCTCGCCTACCAACGGATCTGTTGTTGCGGCCCCGATGCCATGATGCATGCAGTTGCAAAATTGGCAAAAGAGAAAGGAGTTGCCTGCGAAGTTTCACTTGAAAACATGATGGCCTGCGGCTATGGAGTTTGCTTGTGTTGCATTACCCCAACCGACAAAGGGAACGAGAGAGTATGCCTTGAAGGGCCGGTGTTTGACACGAGAAAACTGAAATGGGAACTATGAATTACTATGTACGATGTACGATGTACGATGTACGATGTACGATGTACGATGTACGATGTACGATGTACAATGTACGAATAACGACTTCGCCATTTCACCATTTCACCATTTCACCATTTCGCCATTTCACCATTTCACCATTTCACCATTTAACCTTCCATGTCTGATCTATCCATAAATATCGCCGGAATCGATTTCAAGAACCCAGTTAGCACTGCTTCCGGCTGCTTCGGTCACGGCGAAGAGTTCAAAGATTTTTACGACCTCGGCCTGCTTGGAGGTATCTTCGTGAAAGCAGTCACCGGTTCTAACCGAGATGGGAATAAAACTCCCAGAATGGCTGAAACGGCTTCCGGAATGCTCAATTCTGTGGGGCTGCAAAACAAAGGGGTTGACCATTTCTGCAAGCATATCTACCCCCGTTTAAAAAACTTCGACACACAAATCATCGTCAATGTTTCCGGTTCAACCATTGAAGAATACGTGGAAGTCGCTTCAAGGATCAACGAACTGGAAGGTATTCCTGCAATAGAGCTGAACATCTCCTGCCCCAACGTGAAGGAAGGAGGGATGGCGTTTGGAGTTGTCCCATCCACTGCAACCGAAGTCACACGGGCTGTGCGCGATGTGTATAAAAAAGTACTCATGGTGAAACTTTCACCCAACGTTACCAGCATCACCGAAATGGCAAAGGCTGTCGTTGATGGGGGTGCCGATGTGCTGACCCTGATCAATACCCTTCTGGGAATGGCCATCAATGCAGAAACTCAGAAGCCTGTCATTGCGACTATTACCGGCGGTTTATCAGGCCCGGCGATCAAACCCGTAGCTCTTCGTATGGTTTGGCAGGTATACAATGCAGTAAAAATTCCCATCGTGGGCTTAGGCGGTATCATGAATGCCACGGATGCTATCGAATTCATGCTGGCAGGGGCATCAGTAATCCAGGTAGGCACTGCAAACTTTATCGATCCCATGGTAGCGCCTAAAATCGTTGAAGGCATCAATGAATACCTCGACCGTCACAACATTGCCGCGGCCCGCGATATTATCGGGGCATTGAAAAAACCCTAGAAGATATTCACCTCTTTTCCAAGAGTGATACCAAACTTCTTCTTTACAGATTTAATAATTTTCTCTGCCAGGGCGAGTATCTCCTCGCCAGTGGCATTGCCATAATTGATTAAAACCAGTGGCTGGTGTTCATGCACACCTGCATCGCCGAAACGTTTGCCTTTAAATCCGCATTGTTCGATAAGCCATGCCCCGGGGACTTTCACAGGATCGCCTCTTCCAAATGATGGCATTTCAGGGAATTTTTTGATTAATCGGGCATACTCATCCGCAGAGACCATTGGATTCATAAAGAAACTGCCGGCGTTGCCCAGGATTGCCGGATCGGGAAGCTTACGGCTGCGTATCTTAATAATAATATCTCTTACGGAGGATATCGTAACGTCTCTGATCCCGGCATTCACGAGTTCCTTGCGGATATCACCATAATCAAGTTTCAGCACGGGTTGTTTATCGAGTTTCAGACATATGCTGTTAATTACGAAGCGGTTTTTTTCCCGTGTTTTAAAAATGCTGCCGCGGTAACCGAATTCACAGTCGGCCGGCCTGAACGAGCGGTAATGCCGGGAAATCACATCAGCGACTTCCACCGAATACAACACATCTTTAAATTCCACGCCATAGGCACCGATATTCTGTACCGGGCCGGCACCGGCACTACCAGGTATCATCGAAAGATTCTCTATCCCGCCCCAGCCGTGCTCTACGGCGTATTTCACCACATCGTCCCATACTTCGCCTGCGGCTATCTTCAGATAAACATGCTGTTCATCGTCCATCAGTTTTACAATGCCTTTGCTCCGGATACAGGCCACGCTGCCTTCGAAATCCTTTGTAAACAACACGTTGCTGCCGCCTCCGAGGATGAGCACGGGTATGCGCTCAGGGGTAAGAGAGCTGTAGAATTCAGCGATATCATTATCGGAATACAGTTCGGCAAAATACCGTGCTTTCACGTCAATGCCAAAGGTATTATAGGGTTTCAGGGAGATGTTTTCTAAGACTTGCATGTATCAAAAGTAAAAAAATTAACTTTGCTATGTTAACCTGAAAGGAATAAACTGATGAAGAAAGCCATTGTGGCGGTCACCAACGACCTTACTACCGACCAAAGGGTTCACAGAACCTGCATGGCGCTAAGCAAAGCCGGATATGAAACGCTACTTGTGGGAAGGCAACGGAAAAACAGTCTTCCTCTTGCTTCACGACCTTACAGTATGCACCGTATGAAACTGAGTTTCGACAAAGGTCCGATGTTTTATGCAAACTATAATCTCTGTCTGTTCTTTTTGCTGATGTTTCGCCATGCGGAACTCATCGTGTCGAACGACACTGATACTATTGCCGGTTGCTATACAGCATGGAAGTTGAAAAGAATATTCGCCTGTAAAGTTAAGCTGCTACACGACTGCCATGAGTATTTCAGGGGGGTTCCCGAGCTGGTTGGGCGGAAACTCACGACACGAGTCTGGAAAACCATTGAAGACTTCACGTTTCGCAAACCCGATGCAGTAATTGCTGTGAACCATAGTATTGCCAGCTTATACCAGGAAGAATACGGTGTGCCCGTGACCGTGATCAGGAACGTGCCCTTCAGACAACAAACCCAACAACCGGCCGACAAGTCGAAGTTCGGCATAGAACCCGGCCAGAAAGTCATCCTTTACCAGGGTGCGGTAAATGTGGGCCGCGGACTGGAGGAAGCCATCCAGGCTATGAAATTCCTGAGAACTGATGCAAAGCTTATTATTGCCGGAACAGGTGATGTTTTTGATACGATCAGGCAATTTGCCTCTGATCAGAAAGTAGGCGCCAGAGTGGTTTTCCTGGGACAGCTTCCTTTCGGGGAACTTCCTCCCATAACCATGATAGCCGACCTGGGTTTATCTATAGAAAAAGATGTAAGCCTGAATTATCACTTTGCTCTTCCTAACAAGTTCATGGATTATATCCAGGCAGGTGTGCCCGTATTGATATCACCTTTTCCCGAGATGAAAGCCGTGCTGGATAAATATTTCATCGGTGAGACTATCGAAAATCACGACCCTCAGCATCTGGCCTCAAGGATCGATGCCATGCTGATGAATGCAGAAAGGATGGAGCTATACAAACAAAACCTTCAACTGGCGGCTGAAGAGCTCTGCTGGGAAAACGAGGAAAAGATTCTCCTGGATGTATTGAAGCAATTAAACGCAAGCTGATGGATCTGCATCTTCACATCATTGCCTTTGATATTCCTTATCCTCCCGATTACGGGGGAGTGATCGATGTTTATTATAAAATCAAAACCCTGTGCGAAGCCGGTATAAAAATTCATTTGCATTGCTTCGAATATAACCGCAAGCCTGAGAAGAAACTTGAAGAACTTTGTTTCAGTGTTAACTACTACCCCCGTAAGAGCGGAATAAAAACCCATCTGAGCCTCAAGCCTTATATCGTGGGCAGCAGGATCTCGGCGGAACTTGAGAAAAATCTTTTAAAAGACCGGTATCCTATACTGTTTGAAGGACTGCATACCTGCCATCCGTTAAAGGACAGCCGGTTTGCAAAACGTTACAAAATTTACCGCGAAAGCAATATAGAGCATCAGTATTACTTCCATTTATTCAAAGCAGGTAAAGGATTAAAAAATAAATTGTTTTTCTTCATAGAAAGCCTTCGTCTGAAGCGGTTCCAGCAATACCTTAAGCATGCCGATCTCATGCTGGTTGTTTCGGAGGAGGACAGGAAGTACCTGAAAAAAAAATTCCCTTCGAAACGGATTGAGTACATGCCCAGTTTTCACAAGGAAGACGGGATCTTCATGAAGGAAGGCAGCGGTCGTTTTGCCTTATACCACGGTAAACTCAGCGTTCCCGAGAATGCACAGGCAGCGAAGTATCTTATTGAAAAAGTATGGGATCCTTCAATGCCCGAGCTGGTTATCGCCGGTCAGAATCCCGATCCCATGATTTCGGCCATGGCCAGAAGAAGAAAGAACATACGTATCATTGCAAATCCATCCGAAGAAAAGATGTTCGACCTGATCCGCGATGCCCATCTGCATATCATGGTGACCTTCCAGCCCACGGGCTTAAAGCTGAAGCTGCTGAATGCCCTGTACAACGGCAGGTTCTGTCTTGTGAACGAGGCCATGGTCACCGGCACTCAGCTTTCATCTCTCTGCCTTATCGGAAACAGCCCGGAAGAATTGCGAGAGAAGGCAATGAGCTGTTTTGAAGAAAAATTCACAGAAGAGATGATACAGGCCAGGCTGATTCACCTCAATGCTACTTATTCAAATAAAAAAAATTGCAAAGAACTTCAGGATGTTTTAATTTTACACTATGAAAAAAATATTAGTACCCGTTGATTTCTCGCAGCATACCGACATCACATGCCAGTATGCCCTGGAACTTGCAGCCACTTATGGGGCCGAGCTGAAACTGTTCCATACGTATTTTGACCAGATCATTCTGACTGATACGAGCTTTCCCGACACCCTCGATATGGCTACTATGTATAATGAGCAGCTGATGAGGGAGATCTATAAACAGTCGGAAGTCAGCATGAAAGAACTTCATGAAAAGCTTGAAACTCGCATCAGAGACAAGGGTCTTGAAAACGTCAGTATCTCAACACATGTGAGTGGTGGCGAAGTAGAGCATGAGCTGATGGAGATGTATAATGAATTCAAACCCGATCTCATAGTCACGGGCACAACGGGAAAAGGCAATAACCTGAATGTATGGGGGAAAGTCTCAACTTATATTATCGACCATGTAAAGGTCCCGGTTTTTACGATCCCGGTTTTGAAAAACTTTAAAGGCTTTGAAAACGTAATGTTCGCCGCAGACCTTTCTGAAGGCAACCGTCAATCGATAACTACCCTGCTGGAACTGTTCAGACCATTCCGGAACCAGGTTCACGCGGTACATTTCTGCCATACATCAAAACTGGCCGAGGCAGAGGAAAAGATGAAGGCTCTGCAGTCGGGTTTCGCAAAGGAAGCCTCGGAAGGCAGAATACATTTCAATATTATTGAGATCGGAGGTGAGAACCAGGAGACGATTGATCAATATGTAAAAGGCAAGCTCATCAACCTTATCGCTTTCCAGCCTCACAAGCGTTCGTTGGTTTATATGGTATTTACCCGGAACATTACAAAAAAGAACCTCTTTGCAACAAATGTACCCCTGCTTGCATTGCCGGCTGCGAGAGTTTAATTTACCCTTACCAGCTTAAAATTTTCATATTTGTATACCGACCAGCGGCGATTCTCGAAACCGTTGCTGTTATTATTGCCCGACCTCACAAACTCAAAACTTGTTTGAGAGGTATTTAGCCTGAAATCAGTTATACACTTCGGTAACTGTTTTCCGAACTTCATCAAAGCCGACAGAAAGTAAAACCCCACATCGAAACCCTGAAAGGCCAGTGGTTCGGGATCGGTTTTGTACTGTTGCTGGAAACGAAGTACAATATTTTTCACTCCGGCGTCGGAATAATTGACGAAAGCAGGAGAAACCAGGTGGGTATTAAGGCCATTCAGGAAATCTGTTTCCAGACCTTCAATTTTCTCCCATCCAGGAAGCCCGACAAGGCTAATTTTATAATCGTTACGCAACTCGTAGAACCTTCGCATCAGGTCGAGAGCATACACATTATTGTCGGTAAAAGCAACAATCACGTTTTCCTTTGTTTTAGAAAGTTTGCCAATAGCAACATCCTGTCCATCGGCCAGGACCACATTCAGATTCCTTTCCAGACATTCCTTTTTGAGCCTTTCTGCAATATCCCTATCCTTGTATTGTCCGTTTCTGATGATCAATATCTGCCCCCGGTACATGCTCTTCTGAATATAATCGGCAAGGACTTCGAGCATTGAAGCACGTGAAGGATTGGCTTTGAACACCATATCGTTGTTGATGAGGATCTCCCCACGTTCACTGATTGGGTTAACGATGGGGATATGTTTTTCATGGGCGAATTTTGCAACCATCTGAAAATTCTTGTTGAATAGCAGCCCAATGATCAGGTCGGCCGATCGGACTTCAGGTTTCTTCAGCAGCTGCGAGGTTTTAAGGCTGTCCTTGCTCAGATCATAAACATTCAGCGTAAGATGCAGTCCCTGTTTCTGAAGCGAATCCACCGCCAGGCTGAAGCCTTCATAAAACGGCAGATATTTCAATGAGTTCCAGTTTACCACAGCTTCTTCCGTGGCAGTTTCTGGATTCATTGCAGTTACCTCGTCCAGGTAAAGAGGCAGCATCAGAACGACCTTGTAATGCCTCTTGCAGGCGGCAGTGTCTGAACCGCAGGGGATGTCAGAAACTGGAGATCCGCCATCTGTTATCTGAGATCTGCCATCTGATATCCGAGATCTGCTATCTGAAATCTTCTTCACGGGAATCTCCTCTTTTTTCTGGACAGAAAAAGGGATATACAATTTTTGTCCGGCTTTCAGACCTTCCTTCACAACAGGGTTCTCTGCAATAATATCATTTACCTCAACTCCATAAGATTTGGAGATCATGTATAAGGTTTGACCTTTCTTAACGGTATGAATATAATACGACTTGCCGTCCTTTTCCTCAACTACACTCGAGTGAATGGCTTTGAGCTGTTCCTGGTATGACTGGGCGTACAGGCTTAGCGTCGTTGTAAAAAAGGCAAGAATAAAAAATACTCTATTCATCTTTCAGAAATTATATTATCCGCCATCTGCTATCTGCCATCTGAGATCACTCCCACTCTATCGTTGCCGGCGGTTTCGAAGAGATATCATAAACCACCCTGTTAACTCCTTTAACTTTATTAATGATTTCATTGCTCACTTTCGCCAGGAATTCATGCGGGAGGTGAGCCCAGTCGGCCGTCATCCCGTCTGTGGAAGTCACGGCGCGTAAAGCTACAACATTTTCATACGTCCTCTCATCGCCCATCACACCTACCGACTGTACCGGAAGCAACACTGCAAAAGCCTGCCATACCTGGTGGTAAAGATCATGTTTACGCAGGCCGGAGATAAATATATCATCTACCTCTTGCAGTAAACGTACCTTTTCATATGTAAGGTCGCTGATGATACGCACGGCCATCCCCGGTCCAGGGAAAGGATGCCGATTGATAAATTCCGGTTCAAGACCCAGTTTCAGCCCAACCCTTCGTACCTCATCCTTAAACAAACTGTTAAGAGGTTCCACGATTTTCAGCTTCATGTGATCAGGGAGTCCCCCAACATTATGATGCGATTTGATGGTAGCCGAAGGGCCTTTCACAGAGCGAGACTCGATCACGTCGGGATATATGGTACCCTGGGCCAGCCAGGAGATATCTTTTAATTTATGGGCTTCCTCATCGAACACTTCAATGAATATCCGGCCAATAATTTTTCGTTTTTTCTCCGGATCAAAAACCCCTGCAAGCGCATCGAGAAAGCGGTCTGATGCATCGACTCCTATTACGTTCAGATCAAGTTTTTTATAGCGCTCAAGGACCTTCTGGAATTCGTTTTTCCGCAGTAATCCGTTATCAACAAAAATGCAATACAGGTTCTTGTGGATGGCCCGGTCGAGCAGCATGGCCGTAACCGAAGAATCGACACCCCCGCTAAGACCAAGCACCACCCGGTCGTTCCCGAGTTTTGACTGGAGATCCTTAACAGTAGTTTCAATAAAAGATTCCGGGGTCCAGTCCTGGGTACATCCGCAGATATTTACAATAAAATTTTTGAGTAAATGCAGGCCTTCAGTGGTATGGTACACTTCGGGGTGAAACTGAATTCCATAACTTTCCTCACCTTCAATTTTGTATGCGGCGTATTCCACATCGGTAGTAGAGCCAGTGATTTTAAAACCTGCCGGAGCCTTCAGGATAGTATCGGCATGTGACATCCAAACCTGGGAACCTTTAGCCATACCCTGCAGCAGCCTACATTCCTGGTCAATAAAGCCCAGGTTGGCGCGGCCATATTCACGGATTTTAGAAGGAGCCACCTCGCCACCCGAGGAATGTACCAGAAACTGGGCGCCGTAGCAAACACCCAGAATGGGCAGCATGCCTTTGATTCCCGTAAGGTCAGGAAAAGGGGCGTTCAGGTCGCGCACTGAAAAGGGACTGCCCGAAAGGATAACGCCCTTTAAACCGGGAATATCCCTCGGGAACTTATTATAGGGGTGAATGTCACAGTATACATTCAGTTCCCTCACCCTGCGTGCAATAAGCTGGGTATACTGGGATCCGAAATCGAGGATAAGGATGGTTTCTTGCATGATGCAAATTTAAGCAAATCAGCGGACGAGCGAAGCGTCATAGCTGCTTTTATTGCCCACAGCATCGGTCACAAGCAGGTGAAAAACATTTTTCCCTTTCGGCATATGTTCATCAATTATGTATGTAAGCAGGCTGTTCTTGGCATCGTAATCCATGAGAACCCATTTTCCATTTATAGTTCCACGGTATGACTTGATCCCCGAGAGGTTATCGGAGATCTTGAACATAAGACTGTTCATTCTGCTGACGATCTTCCCTGATTTCAAATTCACCGGCCTGATCACGGGGGGATCGGTATCAACAGCAATACTGTAATCTCCAAAATCCTTCACCTGGGTTTTCAGGAAACCGTTTTCCCAGCTGCCGCCTTTGGCATAAAACTTATGACCGTCAACAGCCACGATAAGAGCCTTATCCATAAGATCCTTCGGAATAGAAGTTGGCTTTATCGCCAGGCTGCAGTTGACATGCAGTGGAGTGTATTCGTTCTGTAAATGGTGGATCCTGGCATAAGTCCCGGGAATCGGTGCATCCGAGAGATATTCAAAATCCAGGTCCTCATAAAGAGCTTCCCTGGGCAGATCCATCATTACATCGGGCCTTGCAAAATGATTCTCCTCGCCACATCGCATGATCTGAACACCCTGCTGTGTTTTTGTTTCAGGACGACGCCCGGGGGGCGGATGGCTTTTTACCCAGAACACAAGACGAGAAGAGTTTGCAAACAGGTCACTCACCGTATAGACTACTTTATGTGCCTTGTTGTCGCTGAAATTGACGATACCGCGGTTTTTGATTTTTCCGTAAATATCGTTTTTATTGTTCGGGGCCACGTACGAGCGTTGAATCTTGCGGTTGGACTGAATGAGAAGGGGATAATCAAGCAGGCTGTTCACATAGCGGGTGTTGGCAAAAGCAAACTTTTCGAGATGATGTGAATAGATCTGCTCGTTATCAACAGACAGTGATAGTGAAGGTACCCCGTTCTTCATCCCTGAATTATCGGAGAAATCGGTGGTTTCCAGGCCGAAGATAATATTTCCCGAAACCTTGATCGTGTCTGTGGTTTTAACAGAATAAGTCCCACCACTCCCGGTCACCGGGAGCATCATGGCTTTATCTGCAAAGTTTACCAGAGCCATGGCATCAAAGGGATAGATCTTTAAGGCGGTGATTTTTGGAGGAGTATTATCAGGAACATCGAAACCAAACTCCAGAGGGTTGATCACTTCCTGGCTGCCCGATACCCTTATCTCGAAATGCAGGTGAGGGCCTCCCGAAGCACCCGAATTTCCGGAATAAGCAATGATGTCGCCCTTTTTCACCTTAAGTAAACCCTCGGAAACCTGCATATCCAGCACAAAAGACTCCTTTTCGTATTGTTGATTTTTTATCCACTGGCCTATGGCCCCGTTGAATCTCAGCAGATGCCCGTAAACCGTAGTATAGCCATTGGTATGAGTAAGGTAAAGCGCTTTACCGAACCCGGCCTGATTAATAAATACTCTTGAAATATAACCATCGGCAACAGCTCTTATGGGCTTGCCAACTTCACCCCCGGTGCGAATATCTATACCCGAATGGAAATGGTTTCTTCGAAGCTCGCCGAAAGAACCTGAAAGGGAAATAGGAAAATCTACAGGTGACCGAAAATAGTTCCGGGGGTATTTGCCTGAATCCACTCCTGTGTTGGCCGGCAGCAGGACCATCCAGGAAAGAATCGCAGTTATAATAAATTTAATCATCTGTTATCTGTTATCTGTTATCTCTAACGAATTGGTAAAAACGAAAAATTCTTCGAATACAGCATCATCTGTGTTACAAAGTCATCGGGATAGGAAATAACAACATTTTCAATTGTATTGCCTTTCATCACCAGCTCATAAGCCGGGTTGAGAAACCCTGAATAAGGGGCTATGTTCAGCTTCTTAAAGCGCTCCAGCACCTCCTTGTGCAGTTCCTGGTCAACCTTAACAGCATAAATCTCGACGAGTTCTTTTGCAGCTTCATAATCCCCTTCGGAAGTTATCCTCTGAATCTCCCTGAGCAGTTCGCCAAACAAAGTACGCAGGCCCTTATAGTCGTTAATTCTGAAATATGTTTTATCGTCGCGGGTAAATTTTTCAACAATTTTTTTATCCTTTCCTTTTTCATATACCCAATGGGCAATCAGCGAACGGTCGCGCATATGCGACTCCGCCAGATCCTTGCCGGGCTTGACACGCACCAGCTGGGTCATCAAGCCATTCCGCATAAAGGAGTCGTATTCGGCTTCCCCTGCTTTCATCGATTTCAGCAGTCCAAGTTCCTCCATTTTCGGGTCCAGAATATAATATAAAGCAAACAGATCGGCACGTGACTCTTCTATCGTTGCATGGTAGTTTTTAAGCATATCGTTAGTTACACCTGGTTTGAGCTGTCCCGAAGCATGTCCCAGACATTCATGCATATCGGTGGTAAGACTTGATGCGGCATACCCAAATTCCTTTATCCGGGCGATCTCATCCGGCGAAGCCGCAAATTCTTCAATAAAACCATTGCCTAAGGCTGCCTGGTCATATGCAAAAGTAATGTTGTCGATGGTCACCGACTTCGATCCGTGTTCAGAACGTATCCAGTTCGCATTCGGCAGGTTGATGCCAATCGGCGTTGTGGGGTCGCATTCTCCTCCAAGCTGGGCCATCGTGATGACTTTGGCAGTTACACCTTTCACTTCTTTCTTTTTATACTGCGGATCAGTAGGCGAGTTGGTCTCAAAGCAAAGGGCGTTATCGCTGATAATCTGGGTACGCTTGCTAGCCTCGATGTCTTTGAAATTCACAACCGATTCCCATGTTGCTTTCATAGCCATGGGATCTCCATAGGATTCGATAAAGCCGTTCACGAAATCCACGAGTGCATCCAGGTCGTTAACCCAAAGAACATTATATTCATCCCATGCAACAAGGCTTCCTGTGTTGTAGTATTCTATCAGCTTCCCAACCGAAGCCTTCTGTTCGGGAGTTTCTGTTACATCGACAGCCTGATTGAGCCAATAAACTATCTTTTCGATAGCGGGTGAATACAGTCCGCCTACCATATACTGAAATTCCTTAACTCTCCCGTTTTCCTTAAGCAGCTTTGAATTAAGTCCATACGAGATCCTCGTATCTTTTTTTGCTTCCTTATCAGCCTCCTTAAGCTTTATGTAAAAATCTTCCGCTTCCTTCTGGTTCACACCCTCGTAAAAGTTGCATGCCGAAGCAAGCACAAGGTCTTTCGAAGGGTCCAGTGACAGACGTTTGGGGGCTACTGAAGTGTCGAAGATAATTTTTGCAACCACATTGGTAAACTGTTCAATGGTCTGACCTTTTTCAAGCGGCAGGGTTTCAGCGCCGGTCGCCTTCACAGCCGAGATGAAGAAATCCTTTGAGAACTCAGGCTGGGTCTTATCAGTTGAATAATGATGGTGGAGCCCGTTATTAAACCAAAGCTCCTTGAGATACAAGGTAAAATGATTGAAATCTGCGGATGAGCGATCTCCTTTAAAACCTTCATAAATGGTTTCGCAGGTTTTTCGAATAAGCAAATTGTATTTACAGTGCTGGTCGTAGGTGATATCTCTTCCACAAAGTGCCGCCTGGCTAAGGAAATAAATCAATTTTTTCTGTTTCAGGCTTAGGCTGTCGAAACCCGGTACCTGGTATCTCAGGATCTTTGCCTCGCCGAATTGCTCGGTGAGGAATTTAAATTTCTCCTGGTTTGAATTTTCGGTTTTATTTTGTCTGCCGTACGACTTCATACTAACTGCACCTAAGGGCCCTGAGCCGTTTATTCTGGCCATCCCGTGCTAATGGTCCCGTTTTTAATCCCAGTTTCGATAGTGCTGATGGCCTGCCTTAGGCTGTCGGGGATCTGGAGATCATAATTATGAAATGGCGCCATGCCCACGCCTCCGTTGCTAAGGGTTCCATATATGACAGTTCCCCCGGCGAACTTATTGTAATAATAGTTCCTGAGAATGTCGTATGTAACGCTGCTTAACCCTTTCATGCAAGAAGTGAGCAGAATCCCACTTACTTCCGGGATTGAATAATATTGGTCCACATCCACGCCGATAGCCCATTTCCCGGCTTGCTTTATTTTGTACAGAGCCCCGTTACCCGTTTTCCCGGCAAAGGCAAAAATAGTATGGGCATTATTTTTCAGCAAGCTATCGGCCAGCCTTACACCCTGCAAGGAATCGTTGAAAGAATTTGCAAAATAGCCCATAACCTGAACATTCTTCTTGTATAGGGAATTAAAATACGATACTCCATGAGTATAACTCACCGAAAACTGACGAATATTTGGGATTTCCGGTCCGGCTACAAAGCCTACACGTGCGTCTGTCTGGTTCTGTTTCAGAGCCCACCAGGCTGCAAGAAAACCGCAGGGAAAAGAACTCTGATCAACATCAAAGGAGGCACATAACAAATTGGAAGGAGGTGAGGCCATCGTATAATCAATGATCACAAAACTAGTCCCCTGATGGGAACCGGCAGCAGTGATCGTTGCCTGCGAAGCATCGAAGCCGACCGTGATGATCATTTCAAAACTATTTGCAATAAAATAATTGATGTTCGACGTAATATCTTCTGCCGACATACTTTCGCGGGCCTGACAATACATCGGAAAATCAATGGCCGCAAGCTTAAAACCAGAAAGAATATTCTGGTTAAATCCTGCATCGGAGAAGCCACCGATTCCACTTACCAACCCTATCCTGAGAATATGCTGGGGATTCGGATCAGCCACTTTAAGACATGATGGCAAAAAAACAACAGTGATCAGCATGATGCAAAACCATGCAAAAAATAATCTTTTCATCTAACACAGTTTTTCAAACTGAAATCATCGTGCAATGTAGTAATAAAAAGCTTATTACCCGGCAAACTTCATGGCATCTTTCTCTAAAACCAAGAATCCTTTATATTATTAAAATATGATCTTATTGAATAAAGGAAAAATGTTTTTAAATTTACCAGCTTTTCCCAAAAGACCAGAAAATATAGAGAATTTTCCCACCTCTGAATATCTATTAATTTAATTCTGAACAGAATGAAAATATCACGGCTTGAAGCATTGTCAATCATCATGATCTTGGTGGCGACGTCGTGCCATCACAGCGCTGACCTTACCGTCGCACCTCCGATGCCTCACCAGCCGGGCCCGACTTTCCTTTGCTCCCACGACACAATTTATTTCCAGAATTTCGTACTGCCCGTGATTCTCTCGGGCTGCGCCAAGACAGGATGCCATGATGAAACATCTCATAAAAAAAATTATGTGCTCGACAATTATTCTGGTATTATGAAGCTTGTAGTTCCTTTTGATCCCCAAAGCAGTAAACTGTATACTGTGCTTTTCAGCAATCCCGAGAAAAGGATGCCAATTAATTCTCCTTTTAATATGGAGCAGAAAAGCATTATTTACTGGTGGATCAAACAGGGAGCATACAAAAACAAATGCGATTCGGCCGGATGTGATTCAGCGAATGTAACTTACACCACAATCATATACCCTATCACACAGGCCTGGTGCGTTGGCTGTCACGGTGGCTCCAAACCAGCCAACGGCATAAGCCTGGAGACTTATGATCAGGTTGTTGCATGTGCAAACAGCAACAGGCTGATGGGCTCACTGCGGCATGAAGCAGGGTTTTATCCTATGCCTAAAGGAGGCGAGTCGCTTTCGCCCTGCGATATTGACTTGTTTCAGAAATGGATAAACATTGGTAACCCATAATAAAAAAGAAAACAAAAACAGATGAAAAAAATTGTAAATGGTATTTTCATTTTGGCATCTTTACTATTATTATTCCCTGCATGCTATAATGACAATGAGTATGACCTATACCCCTTCGCCGGGACCGAATGCGATAGTTCCAATGTTACATATTCCAAGTCTATTGCACCAATCATGGCAGCTGACTGCAATGTATGTCATTCGGCTGCGATTGCATCCAGCGGTTTTATTACCGACAATTATCCCGACCTGAGCACCCTGGCACTGAATGGGATGCTCTGGGGTGGTGTAAATTGGGATGAAGGGTTTAGTCCGATGCCAAAGGGAGGCCGCAAATTATCGCCCTGTGACCTGGCTAAAATAAAGAAATGGATCAATCAGGGAGCTCCCAACAATTAAAAGTACAGCTATGAAGAACCTCTTATACAGTACCATTTTAATTTTCCTGGCACTATTCACAGGCACGGCCAATGCCCAGGAAGACATGATGAATCTTTTGAACAAGCAGGACAAGCCTGCAATCGATTACACAACAGCCACCTTTAAGACAACAAAAGTGGTGGTTGGGGAGTCATCTGAGAATCCTCCCACGGGGAACATGCTGTTTCTGATCACCCATCATTTCGGGGCTCTGAATACTGGCTACGAGAACCTGTTCGGTTTAAAGCAAGCCACAATCCGCCTTGGACTTGAGTATGGCGTTACTGACTGGCTGGGGTTTGGAGTGGGATTAAATACGCTGCAGAATACCTGGGACGGATTTCTTAAGATCAAGGCCCTCCGTCAGAGCAAAGGGGCAAGACGGATGCCTCTGACTTTAACTATTTTTGGAAGCACAGCTATTTACACCACTAAATGGTCGGACCCATCGCGAAAAAATTATTTTACCTCAAGAATATCCTATGCGTCGCAGCTTATTATTGCCCGTAAATTCGGTGAACGATTTTCGTTTCAGCTTGCTCCCACTTATGTTCATGTCAATCTTGTAGCTACTCCCGATGACCATAATAATATTTTTGCTTTAGGCGCCGGGGGGCGTTTTAAGATCACGCAAAGGGTTTCTATTAATGCCGAATATTATTACCTCTTCCCGAACCAGATCAAATCGACACCGGCGTATAGTTCGTTTTCCGCAGGAATTGACATTGAAACCGGAGGCCATGTATTCCAGATATTCCTTACGAATGCGATGGGTGAAAACCTCGAAACCATTATCACACAAACCACGGGCACCTGGTTTAACGGCAACATCTTCCTGGGATTCAATATCTCAAGAATATTTACTATTGTCAAGCCAAAGCAATTCAGAAAAACGGAATAATTTACAAACTCTTTTTTCTGGCAAACGGCAATCACAAACCTAATAACCAATAACATTAAACTAATGAAAACCTGGATTAAGATCGTTTCTGTGCTGTTCCTTACCGGTATTATCGCGGCCATCCTTGTATATTTCTTCGTCTATAACAAGCCCCATCCCGATTTTGAAAAAATGGATGCAGCCTATACCCTTGCTGCTGAAGATTTTTACAAGACATATGTTACAAATAAAACCGAAGCCGGGAACAAATACAACGGCAAGGTTATTGCAGTAACCGGAAAGCTTACCAAAACCGAGACATCCGATTCCCTTACCGTCTGTGTTTTTGTTTTCAACAACGGAATGTTTGGTGATGAGGGACTGCGATGCACTATGCTGCCCGGTTATGGGGATCAGGTAAGAAAGCTTCAACCCGGTTCAGAGGTAAATCTCAAGGGATTCTGCACCGGTTTTAACGACACCGATGTAGTTCTGGATAAATGTTCAATTGTAAAAAAATAATCAAATCAAATACAGATGAAAAAACATATTATTTTGATTGGCTGCATACTGTTTCTCTCATTCACAGTAAGTGCCCAGAAATTTATCACAAAAACAGGCCATATAAAATTCTTCTCAGAAAGTCCACTGGAAAAGATCGAAGCCCATAACCGCCAGGTTAATGCAGCGCTTGACGTTGCGACTGGTGATTTTGTGTTTAAAGTTTTATTGAAATCCTTCGAATTTGAAAAAGCCCTGATGCAGGAACATTTCAACGAAAATTATGTTGAATCTGATAAATTCCCCAATGCCACATTCATGGGCAAAGTAATTAACATCAAAGATGTCAACATTGGTAAAGACGGAGTATATGATGTGGTTGTGGAAGGCAAACTTACTATTCATGGCGTTACACAGCAAATCAGTCAAAAAGGCAGCTTTGAAGTGAAACAGGGAAAAATTGCCGTGAAAGCGAAGTTTAGTATCCTGCTGTCTGACTATGGCATTAAAATTCCCGCTGCAGTAGCTAATAATATTTCAAAATCGGTCGAGACCTCCATCGACGCAAACCTTGATTTATTCAACCAGACTTCCAGGTAAAAAAAAAGAGTCCGGATAAACCAGACTCTTTTTTAGGTTGTTACCAAAAAATTACTATTTGGCTTTTTTAGGAGCTTTAGCTTTCTTGATCAGGCCTTTTTTCAGTGAATCCTGATGTGCAACAGAATCAGCAACTTTTTTCTGAGCTGCCTGAACCAAAGCTATTGAATCAGCAATTTTCTGCTGTGCAGCCTGAACCAGTGCCATTGAATCAGCAACCTTGGTAGAGTCAGCAACTCTCTTTGCTTCGATTTCTTTTGCGCTGGGTCCGCATGATGTCATGAACGCTACAGCACCGATAACTAAAAGTAATGCAAGTTTTCTCATTTGTTTATTGATTTTTAAATTCGGATGCAAAGATAATAAGTTATTTTAACATTTATTAACTTTTTAATATTTTCTTTTATAAAGATTGAATTGAGCCTGTCAAAAGGTAATTTTGAGGCGTAAAATCATTTCATGTACGAGATCTACCTTCTGAACGACCTAAACCCCGGCAGATTGCGCAAGACATTCGATAAAACCATCGGAGAGCTTGCATCAGGGAATTTTGCAGCGGCAGAAGTAAAAAAAATGCCCAATACGGGCTTTTACCGTGCCCGGCTTGACCAGGAAAACCGATTGCTGTTCCGCTTCGGCCGCCACAACGACAAGACCTGTCTGCTGGTTCTTGAACTCATCCTCAATCATGATTATGCCGGATCACGCTTCCTCAGGGGCTCCGCTGTGGACGAATCAAAACTCGAACGCCTGAATAATGCAAACCCGTTTTCCGACGGGGATGTGGTAAGTCTTCCTTATATCAATACAAGGTATCCCAAGTTTCATCTGCTCGACAAGTTCCTTTCGTTTGACGACAATCAGGAAGAGATCCTGCAGTATCCGTTGCCGCAGATCATCATCGGTTCGGCCGGAAGCGGAAAGACCGCACTCACTCTTGAAAAGATCAAATCACTGAAAGGACGCATTCTCTATGTAACTCTATCCTCTTATCTTGCCGAGAACTCTTCCCGCTGGTATTATTCAAACAATTACGAAAACGAGAACCAGGAAGTTGATTTTCTGTCCTATCGCGAATTCATCGAAACTATCCGCATACCCGAAGGAAAAGAAATGGATTTCAGGATTTTCATGCGATGGTTCTGGGGATTCCGGCAAGCTACAGGTCTTAAGGATTCCCATAAGGTATACGAAGAACTCCGGGGTGTGATCACGGGGATGGATATTACCAAAGAACATCTTTCTGCGGCCGATTACAGTTCGCTTGGCGTCAAGCAGTCTATTTTCCTGGCGTCCGAACGTGAGACAGTGTATTCCATGTTCGCGAAATACCTGACGCTCCTGAAAGACGAAGGGTATTATGACATCAATATGTATTCGCATAAACTGCTGGAACTTTGTCGCCCGGTTTATGATTATATCATTGTGGATGAGGTTCAGGATTTCACCAACATACAGCTTTTCCTGATCCTGAAATCCCTGCTCAAACCGCTGAACTTCATCCTATGCGGCGACGCCAACCAGGTAGTCCATCCCAACTTCTTTTCCTGGTCACATCTGAAGAGCATGTTCTACCGCAATGATATCAGGGGAGATGAAATCCGCATACTTCATGCAAATTACAGAAATACACAGGTCGTGTCGGACCTTGCAAACCGTCTGTTGAAGCTCAAGATAGCCCGTTTCGGATCGATCGACAAGGAAAGCAATTACATGGTTACGACAGTGTCACAGTCGGCTGGTGAAATGGTATTCCTCGAAGAACGGCATAAGACTGTTGCAGAACTTGCGCGAAAGACAGGCAAATCGGTGAATTACGCGGTGCTGGTGTTACGCAATGAGGACAAGGGCAGAGCAGCGAGCCTGTTCCCGTCGCCACTGCTTTTCTCGGTGCAGGAATCCAAAGGACTGGAGTATGAAAATATCATCCTTTGCAACTTCATTTCCGACAATGCAGCAGAGTTCAACGACATCTGCGACGGTGTAAGTTATGAGTCTGTTCACGGGTCGGAACCGGTTTATTCAAGAGGCAAAGACAAGACTGACAAATCGCTAGATGCATACAAATTCTATATCAACTCCCTCTATGTTGCCATTACCAGGGCTGTGAAGAACGTGTATATAATTGAAAGAAGTCATGGACATAAACTTTTCGGACTGCTGGGTATTTCTGAGGAAGTAAGGGAACGTGTTATCAAGGAAGACGTATCTTCGGCGGATGACTGGAAACGGGAGGCAAGGCGGCTTGAAATGATGGGCAAGGCCGAACAGGCTGAAGCCATCCGCACGAATATCCTGGTTACGGTAAAACCAAACTGGGAGCCCCTGACGCCTGAACGTTTCGTGGCTTTAAAGACAGAAGCCCTGGACCCCGAACACTTCAACAAAAAAGCCAAGGACCACTTGTTTGATTTCGCCCTGATACACAACCAGACCATGATCCTTGAAAAGCTTGCCGGTTTGAATTACCGCAGGGCCGAAAAATACGAGAATGAGCGCGGCTCGATCTTTCGCAAATATTATCAGTATTTCAAGGATGACAACCTGAGAATGGTTGTGCAGGAAGTCAATAAATTCGGCATCGATTACCGTGACATTCACAATTTCACGCCCCTACATGCAGCAGTCTTTTCAGGCGCTCTAAAGATTACTTCGTCCCTGCTCGAAAACGGTGCAAACCCCGATCTGCCCGATACCTTTCATAAAATTCCTGTCCAGCTGGCACTTCAGCAAGCTTTTGTAAACGAGGATTATGCCAGGCAAAAACTCGGAAAGATCTACCCTTTGCTGCTCTCCGGCTCCCTGAATGTGCAGGTCGACACCCAGCTCATTAAAATCGATCCCCATAAGGTTGAATTCATGATGCTCCATCTTTTTATCGCGATTCAGTCGACCATACTTCAATCTAAAAGTCACTATCAGGCATTCGGGGTGCAGGTCGACGACTTCCTTCAGAATATTCAGCATTTTCCCGAAAATGTTCTTCCGGCTTTCCGCAAGAAAAGGGAATACTGGCTTGCCATACTTGCTAAGCACGAGATCCGGAGCAACAATCCGTATAATAAAAAATTATTCAGCCGTATGGAGCGCGGAGCCTATATACTGAACCCCGGAATGCTTATACGTTTTCTCGATTCATGGATGCCCGTCAAAGACATTATCGACAGTCAGGGAGCAAGCCTGAATGAGATGATGGAGCATTCGGCCGATAAGCATATGAAAGAAATGGAAGAAATGAAACGAAAGTGGGAGAAAGAGAAGATCAAGCGGGACCGGGAAGAAGAACAGAGGCGTTATGCTTATTGGAGGGCCAGGGGCCAGGGGCCGGATAACAGATGACGGATGGCAGATGAGGGAAGGCAGATGACATATGACGGATGTCTGGTTTTGCAAAAAATGACTAATTTTGAAAATAAAACTACAACTATGAAACATTCATTGTTTTTTATCACATTCATTATCACCTCAACGTGCTTTATCATGGCTCATGCCTTTTCGCAGACTGCCGGTAATAAAGGGCCAGATCAGTCCGAAAGAGTAAAAAAATGCGACAGTATCTGGTACTACGGCGTAGACCTTTCGCATGTAAGGGTGACCGACGGAGATAAGATGCCACGCAGTCAGAAATATGCCGCAGTCTATCCGTCAGCCTGGATTGCGTTCGTTGAAAAAGAATTACCCCCTTACAATTTCATCCAGCCTGCCTTACATAAGAGAGCATTCTTTTATGTGCACGATGAGGTCCAGAACAACACTCAACGAGTGAGCCCTTACTTCATCATCGGTGTAAATTATTCATTCCCACTCGATACTGTAAGCAACGCGGTGAGATCATACCAGTTAAGCAGGAAATCGGGGGTCGGACTTGTTATTATTGCCGAAAATTTCAACAAGAACTACGAATCTTCATCAAGCTGGGTAACTTTCTTCGACATCAGGACCAGGGAAATTCTATGGACTATGAAAGTCACAGGAAAATGCAGCCATATGGGGTATACGGCCCACTGGGGATCGGGCATCGTTGAAGGTTTTAAAAATTTCATCGTTTCGGCATACTAAGGCATGCCATTGTACCTCGCCTCCCTTAACTCGGGCAGCAACGGAAACTGTTATTACATCGGCAACGAAAGCGAAGCCGTGCTGATCGATGCAGGCATCTCCTGTCGTGAGACCGATCGTCGGATGGCCCGCCTGGGCCTTCAGCTGGCCAGGGTCAAAGCTATTTTTATCACGCATGAACATACCGACCATACCCGGGGTGTAGAAGTGCTTTCACGCAAACACGGCATACCCGTATATATCACAGAAGCCACCCGGCTGAGCGGCCGCCTGATGCTCGACCCGGGCCTGGTACACCCTTTTATGGCCGGGGTTCCGGTGCAGCTTGGCGGGCTCAGTATAACCCCGTTCCCAAAATGGCATGATGCCAGTGAGCCCCACAGTTTCATTGTAAGTTCAGGAGGCCTCACCGCGGGTGTCTTTACCGATATCGGTTCAGGCTGCGAACACGTCACACATCATTTCTCACAGTGCCACGCTGCCTTCCTCGAAGCAAACTACGACGAAGATATGCTCGAGAACGGGCGGTATCCGCTGTACCTGAAACGCCGCATACGGGGTATGGAAGGCCATTTATCAAACAGCCAGGCGCTCGACTTGTTTACTTCATACCGCTCGCCGGGATTGCAACTTCTGCTTCTTTCACACCTCTCGGCCGAAAACAACCACCCCCAACTTGTACAGGAACTCTTCAACCGACACGCCAACGGTACAACCATCGAAGTAGCCTCGCGCTACGAAGAAACCGAAGTTTACCAGATATCTGACATCTGACATCTGATATCCGACATCAGATATCAGATCAAGGAAGGTCTTTCCCTTCAGAAGCAACAAATATCTTATACCATTGTTCCAGACTCATTTTTAAATTAAGGGCTTCGACTGCATGTTTTATGCGTTCGATCCTGCCTGAACCCACGACCGGGATTATTGAAGCCGGGTGGTTAAGAAGCCATGAGTAAATGACTGTGTCAATCGCAGTGATATTGAGCTCTTCTGCAACCTCCTGGAGTGTGCGTAGAATGCGAAAGCCCTTTTCATCAGCGGGATTAAGAAGTTTCCCTCCGGCCAGGGGGGACCATGCCATTGGTCTGATTTTTTCCTTCATAAAAAAATCCAGGTTCCCGTTCTCGAAATTTTCGAGGCAGTACGGAGAAATTTCCACCTGATTGGTCAAGAGCTTTTCTTCGGTATATGAATTCAGCATTACAAATTGTGCTGGAGTGAAATTTGAGACTCCAAAATGTAAAACCTTTCCATCCCGTTTCAGCACCGAGAATGCTTTCGCCACCTCCCCGGGATCAAAAAACGGGGCAGGACGATGCAGCAGGAGCAGGTCAACATGATCAGTCCCCAGGTTTTTCAGAGAGTTGTCGACGCTGTTGACAATGTGATCGAAACTGTAATCGTAATACTTGATCTTCCGGTCTGGAAACTTATCAGATCTCAGTTTTATCCCGCATTTCGTTATGATTTCTATTTCATTTCTGAGATTTTTTTTATGACGGATAACATCGCCCAGTATACCTTCACAGCTGTAATTTCCATAAATATCGGCATGATCAAAAGTAGTCACCCCCAGTGAGATTATCTCTTCGAAGAGATTTAGCAGTTCCTGAACCGACAAGCCCCAGGCATTCATCCTCATTTGACCATGTACTACACGTGATAGTGAAAAATCGCCGGTCAGGTTTATTCTGTGCATGAAAAGTGATTATTATAAAACATCGTTTACAAATCCTTAAGACAAAGGTAAACCTTATACTTGCAAAAGCTACCCGAAAACTCATAAAAGATCCCAAAACAAAGGACTTTTCAAGGGGTTCAGGGATCAGTCATCCGCCAAAATCCACAAATTAATCGATGAAACTCCTAAATTAATCGTTGCATAATTAAAATATTAGTTGACAAACTATATTTTTAGTTGTATATTTGTGTCATGAAATCAGAAGACAATAATAAAAAGGAAGAGATCAGGGAACTAACCAGGGCCGAAGAGGCTGTGATGCAGATTCTCTGGGATCTCGGTAAAGCCATGGCCTCCCAGGTGCTTGAAAAGTTCGATGAGCCAAGGCCTGCTTACAATACCGTGTCTACCATCATCAGGATACTGGAGCAGAAAGGATTTGTGGGCCACAAAGCATACGGGCGCACTCATGAGTATTTTCCCCTTGTGAGCAAAAAAGATTATACACGTATGTATTTCCGCAATTTCATCTCGAATTATTTCGGGAACTCCTACCACTCCCTGGTTTCCTTTTTCGCGAAGGACACCAGGTTAAGCCTTGAGGAGCTGGAGGAGATCCAGCAGACCATTGGATCAGAGATCAGGAAACAAAAAAAATCAAAGTAAGATGAATGCTATTTTTTCATACCTGCTCGAATCGTCCATCAGTATCACCCTGATGTACACGGTATACTGGCTATTTCTGAAAAGAGAGACCTTTTTTATGATGAACAGGGTTTACCTGCTGGGAGCCGCCGGCCTGTCGTTGTTGCTGCCCGTGATCCCTTTTCACTGGCAGCCCTCGTCAGCAGCCGCCACCGTTATTTACATATTGGATCCGGTGCTGATCACCCCCGATAAAATTGAAAAAGCAGCCGGCAGTCATTTGCAGTGGCTCGATGTCGTAGCCATAGTGTACATCACAGGCCTGGTCATTTTCCTGCTGAGGTTCGTCGTACAGATGCTCCAGCTTTTCTTCATCGTAAGGCGTAACGGCACAGAGCGCCGGCACGGGATGCTAATAGTTTATGTTGACCGCGGGTATTCACCGTTTTCTTTCTTCAACCTGGTTTTTATCAACGAAAAGAATGTACCCGGCGAGAAGCTGGAGACCATCCTCACCCATGAATACATTCATGTGAAGCAGCGACACACTCTGGATCTTATCCTTGCCGAGATACTTATTATAATCCAATGGTTCAATCCCTTTGCCTGGTTCACGGGAAGAGAGTTCCGGACCATACACGAATTTCTGGCCGATGAAGGAGTTATAAAAGCCGGCATCAACCGTTCAGAATACCAGCAAATGATCCTGGATGAAACCATGGGCATACAGGTGAATGGGCTGACCAATAATTTCAATGTTTCACTCATTAAAAAACGTATTCTTATGATCTCAAAAGCAAAATCCGGTAAATGGTCGCGGACCAAGCTCATCTTTGCAATCCCCGCCATTCTTGCACTGGTCTTCTTAATTTCAGCACGTTCCTACAGCAGTTCCGTGGGCCAGGATAAGACAACAGTTAAAGCTTCATCGCAGACCACTGCGACTCCTCAAAGCCAATCAACGGCAACGGTTAATGAAAAAGTAAAATTTGTAAAACCAACCGAATCCAAAGTTTACGACTCTGTTGATGTTATCCCCGAATTTCCAGGCGGTTGGGCGGGGCTCGGACAGTTCATACTGAAAAACCTCAAATATCCTGAGAGCGCCAAGAAAAGCCAGACCCAAGGCAAGGTACTCGTTTCGTTTATCGTATGGAGCAACGGTTCGGTAGGCGATGTCAAGATACAGCAGGGAATCGGCCACGGCTGTGATGAAGAGGCCGTGCGTGTGGTGAAGATGATGCCCAAATGGAAACCCGGGGAAAAGGGCGGCAAGGTTGTAAATGTACATTTTATACTACCCATTAATTTCACTCTTGGCGAGGGCAAAAAAGAAGAACCGAAAAAGTAAGTTATTTCTGACATGTGGCGTGTTACGTGTTGATACTTGACACGCCACGTATATATCCTGCTTGCCTGGGGTTCAATATCCCCTGAGATTTCCTTTTCCATGATTCCTGATCAGGATACAATAGTGCCTTCAGCATTTTTGTAATTCTGATATTTTATGTATTTCCAACCGGTTGCTCCCATGCCAACAGTTATAATCACAGATGCCTGACTTATTTTATCAGCAGACTGTTATGTATAAGATGTGCTGGTCAAATAATGGCATTTTGATATTTCCTTAACTCCATCTCTTCTTGTTAACAGGCTCTCTGATTGAAAAGGGTGAAGTAGACGCCCTCCCCAGGGTAAGCCCTTCATTTAAGCCTAGCAAAAAAAATCATTGGAATAGTATCACTTTTAGGAAGAAGGCGGATTAAGAAAGTAAAACATAAGTTAAAATCTAAACCCTGAGACTATGAAAAAAGAATTAATTGCCGAATTATTAACAAAATTCGAAGATGCCTGTTATGTTTATCAGGATATAGAATGCTGGAGCGCACGCGAGTTGCAGGAAATATTAGGCTATAACAAATGGGAAAATTTCCTGAAAGTCATTGACAAGGCGAAACTATCCTGTAAAAATTCGGGTGCAAAAATCTCTGATCATTTTCCTGATATCAGGAAAATGATCAACATCGCTAAAAACGCTCAAAGACAGGTAGTTGACTATGCACTTACACGGTATGCATGTTATTTAATTGCACAAAATGGCGATGTCTCAAAGAACGAAATTGCATTCGCACAGACGTATTTCGCAGTTCAAACCAGAAAACAGGAGATAATTGAACAAAGGTTGCTTGATGTTGCCCGCATCACTGCCCGCGAAAAACTATCAAATTCCGAAAAAAAACTTTCCGGGATTATTTACGAACGAGGAGTTGATGACAAAGGATTCGCGATGATTCGCAGTAAAGGTGATTACGCGCTTTTTGGGGGTTTTACTACTAACGACATGAAGCGTAAGCTGGACCTGCCGGCAAAACGGCCGCTTGCTGATTTCCTGCCAACTCTGACCATTAAAGCCAAGGATTTTGCAACAGAACTAACCAGTCATAACATACTTGAAAAGGATCTCAAAGGAGAGCAGCCTATCACAAATGAACATGTGGATAATAATCATGCGGTGCGTAAGATGCTGCTTGAGCGTGGTGTTAAACCAGAAACACTACCACCCGATGAAGACATTAAAAAGGTTCAAAGGAAGCTTGAAAAAGATGAAAAAAAATTATTGAGAGATATCAAAACGGATAAGAAAGGTGGCTTTCCCGCAAATTAATATTGCTAATTTTGCAGGCGGTCTTAATAAAAAGACTTCGCAAAATAAGCTTAACATGGAACTAACCGGAAAGATCATTAAAATACTTCCCCTGCAAACCGGGACTGGCAAGAACGGTGTGTGGAAAAAACAGGAATTTGTTTTAGAAACGGCCGGACAGGTCGCAAGAAAAGTCTGCTTCGCATTATGGGGCGACAAGATAGACCAGGCAAGGCTGACCGAAGGGGAACAATTCGAGATCTCATTTGATCTTGAAAGCCGTGAATATAACAGCCGTTGGTATACAGAAGCCAAAGCCTGGAAGGCGGTCAGGAAAGAAAAGTCCTCCCCCACTCAGGAAATCCCTCCTCCCGATTATATGAATGAGCCCAACATTATCCCGGCCGACGACCTGCCATTCTGATTCATGTCGACAACCTCTTCGTATAGAAGGGTCTAACCAGCTTTTTAACTCCTGCAAAATAAAACAAAATCAGCCCCGGACAAATTATAAAAATCCGCTCTAACCCCTTGACTTTGCTGCAACAATGCTGTATATTTGTTTGATATATATGGTAATGTTATGAAGAAAACTATCCTTTTTCTGCTTGCATCAGGGCTCACCCTCACTGCAGCCGGAATCTGGTTTGCGCATAAACAAACCCAAAATCCACATAAACAGGGTATTGCAAATTCAAAACTGGAACGGAAATTGCCCCCGTCGAGGATGCTGCCCATGATGGCAGAACGCCAGCTTAACATGCTCCGTGATCCGATTACTGGAAAAATACCATCAGGAATACGGTCAAGGGAGCTGGAATTTGCAAAAAGCCTTCCCAAATCGGCCGCAACCCAGTCTTGGGAATGGCGGGGTCCTGACAACATAGGCGGGAGGATGCTTTGTGTTGCAACGGATATCGATCATCCGGAACACTGGCTAGCTGGAAGTGCTTCAGGAGGGATGTGGGAATCGAATAACGGGGGACTTCTCTGGCATAAGGTCACGGCCCCGGATGCGGAACAGAGCGCTACATGCATCGCCCAGGACCTCAGACCAGGTAAACATTCGACCTGGTATTACGGCAGCGGGGAACTACTCAGTACAACCGACCGTAACGTGAGTACCAGCGTTCGCACAGTCGGACTGGGGAACGGGATCTTCAAGTCGACCGACAACGGTGCTACCTGGCAAGGGCTTCCCTCAACCCAGGGAAATGCCCAGGGGGTTCTTCAAGACGTATTCCAGGGGGTCTGGCGGATTGTCACGGATCCTGTTAACATGAGCAAAGATATAGTATACGCGGCTTGCTACGGGGCTATCATGCGGTCTGAAGACGGGGGACAAACCTGGCAAGTTGTGCTGGGCGACCTGGTTAACAAGTCTTTTGCAAGCGATATAGCGATCACTTCGAACGGAACTCTCTATGCCTCTCTGAGTGGTTACGGCTGGTCCATAGAACCCCCTGGCAGGAAGGGGATCTGGCGTTCGGCCAACGGCATCACCTGGACAGAGATCACGCCCAGGGGCTTCCCTCCCGAGAACCGCACCACCAAGCTCGCCATCGCACTTTCCGATGAATCAGTAATGTACGTGTTCACTGAATCGCAGTCGCCCGACCTCAACCCATTTAACGGATATACTAACTCGGTGAATACTTTCTGGAAGATGAGCTGGAACACAGCGGGAGACTCGGCTGTTTGGGAAAACCGCACCAAGGGCATACCCGGCGGGGGGAACGGGAGCATCAACTCCTGGCCTTTTTCATTGGTTGTTTACGGCGGATATTGTGTCGCCCTTGGTGTGAAACCCGACGACGCCAGCAAGGTCTTTCTCGGCGGGATGTGCCTCTACCGCTCCGATAACGGGTTCGCCGACAGCCTTCATACAAACTGGCTTGGCGGAAGTCCTTACGACATGGACTCCCTCCACGCCCTCCATCCCGACATGCACGGGATACTGTTCGACAGGAATAACCCTGATATCATGCTTACTGCCAACGACGGGGGGATCTATCTCACGACTAATTGCCTGGCCGACAGTGCCCATATCTCGTGGAACCGCCTAAACAACAAGCTGACAACCACGCAGTTCTATTCGGTGGGTATCGATCACGGCGGACAGGCCGAGGACTGGGTCCTGGGCGGATTGCAGGATAACAACTGGTATTACACGATTACCAACGACCCAAGGGAGTTGTGGTTCGATATTGATATCTGTTACGACGGATTTGATGTGGCAGTGGCGCCTTCCTGGGAGTATGCAGCTATTTCAGCCTACAGCGGGAATATCTGGACTACTCAGTTCGACGGATCTATGCACACAAAAAATATTTACCCCCAGCTGCCCGATATCCTGCTAAAATACTATGACCCGGTGATGGGTTCTAATGCTCTATTTCCCTTTTACCAGAATTTCGCCCTGGAACAAAACTTCGCGAAAACTTTTTACCTGCCTACGATCAATAGTATCTGGCGAAAAGACGACCTAAAGGCTTCAGCCAATGATTCTTCCCTTAGAAATTTTGGATGGAACCACCTCAGCAATGTAGATATCGGCAACGCTTCGGTCATCAGCGCCATCTCAGTTTCCCGCTTCCCGGCCAACCGCCTGTATTACGGCACAAGCCTCGGAAAATTGTACCGCCTCGACAACGCAAATGCAGGAAACCCCGTCCCTGTTGAGATCACCGGCAGCAGCTTCCCTGCCAACGCTTTCATTGCATGCATCGATATCAATCCTCTGAACGCCGACGGCCTGATGGTGGTGTTCTCGAATTACGGGGTTCAGAGTTTATTTCATTCTGCGGATGGAGGAGCTACCTGGACTTCAGTTTCGGGAAATCTTGAAGAACATCCTGATGGCTCAGGTTCCGGCCCCTCTGTGCGCTGGGCCAAAATACTTACACTCCAGGGGGAAAAAGTGGTCTTTGCAGGGACTTCTGTAGGATTGTTTTCAACATCTGAATTGAAAGGTGACTCAACCGTCTGGGTCCAGGAATCCCCTGACAAGATAGGCTCTGTGATCGTCGACATGATCGATACCCGCTCCACCGACGGTTTCGTTGCCGTTGCCACTCACGGGAACGGGGTTTACAGCGCTTACTATAAACCTTCGTCGGGGATCGTGAATCGGGATCCGGGATTCGTGATCCGTGATCCGTATCCCGTGCCTGCACATGATGTTATTACTGTCCCCCTTGAAACCACTATAGGGGGGCCGCTTGAGATCCGGATGACATCAAATTCGGGAGTTGATCTGGGCATTGTCTGGAAAGGCACTATCCAGGCGGGAAGAAACAACATCACCATCCAGTTACCCAGACACCCAGCAACCCAGTCACCCAGCGGAGTCTACTATCTCACCGCCGCTATATCTTCCGCCAGACAAACAAAGAAAATAATCGTGACGCCTTCGCGATAAATCAGACCTTGTAAAAAGGATAATCGGTATACCCTTTTTCGTCGGCCGAATATAAAAGATTGGCCTTGAAATCCTGTGACAAGGGGTAGTTGTTCTCTATTCTGTCGACCAGATCAGGATTATTGATGAAGGGCCGGCCGAATGCAATCAGGTTGCCAAGCCCGCTTTCTATGTCAGCTTCAGCTCTGTCCAAATCGTAGCCACCTGCAAGTATAATGGTGTTTTTGAAATTATAGCGGATGGCTTTCTTGATTGACCGCGGAACTTCAGGAGCTCCCATGGCCGAATGGTCCACGATGTGAATGAATGCCAGTCCGAGCTTGTTGAGCTGTTCCGAAAGATAAGTGTATGTGGCATCGATTTCGGGATAAGGAGGCATGTCGCTGCCTACCCCATATGGGGACAAACGGATACCGGTTTTATCCTTTCCGATTGTTTCTGCTACGGCTGTGGCCAGTTCAATGACAAAACGGCAGCGGTTTTCTACGCTTCCACCATAATTGTCATTTCGGATATTACTTACCGGTGAAAGAAACTGCTCGAGCAGGTACCCATTTGCACCGTGAAGTTCAACACCGTCAAATCCGGCTTTTATAGCATTTAATGCTCCCTGGACAAATTCGGCTTTGGTCTGTACAATTTCATGGGCTGTCATGGCTTCAGGTACCGGATAATCCTGCAGCATCTGTGAGTCGGTCCACATTTGTCCGGCCGCTTTCACTGCCGACGGAGCTAAAATACGCGTCCCTTCCTGCATATTGAGCTTGTGGCTGATCCTTCCTGTATGCATCAGCTGAACATATATCTTTGCACCACCTTCATGCGCTGCGGTTGTGACTTTTTTCCATCCTTCAACCTGCTCTGGGCTGAATATTCCCGGCATTCGGGCATATCCCAGACCGTTGGGCGAAGGCGAGGTTCCTTCAGTTACGATCAATCCGGCACCCGAACGCTGTTTGTAATATTCAGCAATCAGTTTATTGGGTATATTTCCAATAGCCCTGCAGCGTGTCATAGGGGCCATAACGATGTGGTTCTTCAATTCGACTGATCCGACTTTCACAGGAGAAAACAAGGTATACTCTTTCATGTTTTACGATTTCAATTTTTAATCAATCTACTTCTATACAGTTTGTGGTTCCTCTCTGTCAAAAACTATACCAAATTTATCCGCCATCTGACATCAGATATCAGATATCAGATATCCGACAAACACCGTTCACTGACTTACAACTATCGTTCTGCTGAACTCCTTTGTGCCAACATACCAGTAGAATTTCCCTGGAAATAATTTGTTGGCAGGGATAATACATTCCCTGGTCCCGGGCCGGATTCCCCTCCACCATGCAAGCTTGTTGCTGGCTTCTGAAATAAGATAAAAATTTGTGAAGGTATCTGTTGCCATCTTCCAGCGAAACAGCATCTCTTCACTTCGGTTAAAGATCATGCCCTCGGCAGGGGCCTCAAGTACTATCGGTTTGCTAACGTTGAGTTCACTTTCCCGGGCTCTAGGTTGTTCGGGAATCCGGGCTGTTGGCGTGGCCGGAACATGACTTTGCAAAGGTTCTGCAGCTGGCTGAAGTGGCTGGTTTATTTTCACGAACAGGAAATAACTCAATATTCCTGCCAATAGTAAAATAATTACACCCAACAGCAGGTATCTCGTTTTTTTTGACCTGACTCTTTTCTTTCTGATCCTTGGCTGCGGGGCATCCTCCACGGCCATAGCAATTTCATCATGCCCTTCCGCCTTAAACAGCGAAGGAAACGTTTTTCGAAGTCTGAATTTTCTGGCAAACTCATGGTCCTCGCCGAGCCTGATTTCAAAATCCACCACCTCAGCATGGCTCAGCTGACCGCTAAGATGCCTTTCGATAAGATCAATATCTGCCTGATCCGTGTTCATCACATGGTGTATTATCATTTCTACGTAAAAAAGCAGTAAAATGTTTCAATATAAAAAAATTCCCTCGGAATAAGCTCAGGACGCTCGTTATTGAGCATGAAAGCATGATTCGGAGACAACCTCTCGTCCTGATTCTTTAATTTCGTACTTTTGTCAAATTGTTTTGCTACAAGGATGAAGGAAGAAAAGGATGAGATAACCGAATTTCTGTTAACCTCTGCGGATTATTCCACCCCGGTGAATACACACCGCCTCCTCGGCGACAGGCTTGCGTTGAATACGAGGCTCTATTTCATGACCCGCTTCGTGAGCCTTTGCTTCTCAACCCGGCGGGCCGCTCAAAAGGGCCAATACGATACTGCTTACTGGGTATCGTCATCACATGATATATTCAGATTGATAGAGGGTTGCGGGGGACGGTTTCTGATCAGTGGTTTGGAAAATATCAGAAACTGCAAAGGGCCGGCGGTATTTATCAGCAACCATATGAGCACTCTTGAACCCATGATCTTTCCGGGGATAATACAACCTTTAAAAAATGTTACCTTCATTGTTAAGGACGCCCTGGTGAACCATTGGGTATTCGGTGCTGTGATGCGTTCACGGAATCCTATTGTTTTAGGCCGCAGTAATGCCAGGGAGGATTTCAGGATTGTGATGGAACAAGGTCTCGAACGCTTATCCAGGGGCATCTCGGTAATAATTTTCCCTCAGCATACGCGCCGGATGGAATTCATTCCTGAAGAGTTCAACTCACTTGGTGTAAAACTTGCCGCCAGAGCTAATGTTCCGGTAATTCCGGTTGCCATAACAACCGATTTTTGGGGCAATGGCAAATACACAAAATATCTCGGCCCAATCCACCGTAAAAAACCTATTCATATAGCTTTCGGCAAACCCTTTCCGGTCAGTGGCTCAGGAAAAGAGGACCATCAGAAAGTCATTGAATTCATCCAGTCAAACCTGGATCAGTGGCATCTGGCATCAGATATCTGATATCCTACCCCCTGTTTCTGATCACTCCTTGCTCAAACACAGGAACGACGTAGGTTGTATCGGGTCTGAAGCTGTATGGAATAACATCGTCCAGCCCGAGTTTTTTCAGACGATGGCGATGGGCAGCTTTTTCCAGATAGGCAAAAAGATCACCCCTGGCAATGTCCCACAAATCGATAGAGGCGTGGGCGCTGTCGCAGAATGTCTCAAACCCTTTATGGACTAAGATCTTTTCGCAAAGTGCGCCGGCAAAAAGAGAATCTTCAATGCAGAATTTGTTTTTCCAACCTGAACATAAAATCACAACATTTTTATTTTCACGAACCAGCCAGCCAGCCAAAGCAGAAATATTTACAAATGCTCCCATAGCAATCTGGCTGGCGTTTTTTGCTACTTCAATAGCCCGGGTTCCATTGGTCGTGCAATAAACCAGAGTCTTTCCACCTATGGCTTCAGCGTTGAAATTAAAGGCTGAGTTGCCAAAATCGGCCCATTCAAGCTTTTTGCCGTCCTGCTCGCTGGCAACCAGATAACCCTTCTCCTTCATGGCCCTGGCTTCATCGAGGTTAGCCACCGGAATGATCTCTTTTACCCCGTTCTGAAAAGCCGCACAAATGCTGGTAGTAGCCCTTAAAATGTCGGCAAGGACCACAATATAGTCGTCACTGGTAGTAATATCAGCAAAAAGTTTTGGAGTAAAACAGACTTCTATGGTTTTATTCATAGTTTATTGTTCGGATATCTGATATCTGATATCTGATACCTAGTAAAACACCACCTCGCATTTCGGGTGTGTAAGTTTGAACTTATCTACTCTCTTAGCCGAGATTTTAGTATTAAAAATCTTCAGCGACTCGAGCTGCCTCATGTTTTCCAGCTCATCAAGGCTGCTTATCTTGGTATTATAAAGCTCTAAAACTTTTAGTCCTGTGAGGTTAACCAGATATTTCAGCCTTTTCACAGGGGTGCCGTTGAACTTTAGGCTCTCCAGCTGGGTCATGTTTTGTATCGGCATCAGCTCTTCTACCTGGCTGTTACTGAAGTCCAGGTCTTTGAGCTTCTGCAGTGCAGCAAGAGGAGTTAGATCGGTGATGGGATTCTTTCCGCAGATCAGGCTTTCAAGTGTAAGCATAGTACTCAAAGGTGTGAGATCTTTTACAGTGGTACCTGTAAAACTTAAGTTTTCCAACCTCGATAGCTTCTGTAAAGGGGTGAGATCACTGATCGAAAAATTTTCACTGAACGCCAACTCATCCAGATTAGCGATCTGCTGAAGCTGCAGCTTGTCGGGGGCTCCTTTCAGCTCAAGCGCTGCGAGAAAAACATCCTGCCAGGCCTTGGTCAAACCTTTCCACCAGTTGTTGTTTTCGAAAGTCTGGTAAATAAGCAGGCAACCTGGATCTTTGTCAAGAAAGACGTTGGCATCCTTCAGCACCACCTGGCTGTTGTCGGCATAAACGAATGCAAGGTCCTTCATACCGTAAAGGAACGACAAATCCGAAACTGGTGTATTCTGAATGCTTAACACCTTCAGATTTGCCATTGTACTTAATGGCTGAAGGCTGCTTACCGAGGTATTGTCCAGATAAAGGATCTGCAGGTTGATCAGGCTCTTAAGCGGTGAAATATCGCTCACACTGGTACTGGATGCATACAGCACCCTTAGCAGGCTCAGCATAGATACGGGATCCAGGCTTTTGATGTTCATTCTCCCAGTAATATTGAGGCTGTCGATGAGTATGAGCTGATGCAACTGCTCTTTACCCGGCGGATTACTAAGCTGGGTAAAATGGCTGAGCAGATTCTGCCAGTCGGTATTCATGCCGCTCCACCATTTTGCCAGTTCCGCAGATTCGAAAACCAAAAAAGTATGGGTGTGCTTTAACATGAAGCTGATGGCATCGCTCTTAGACAAACTGGTATAATCACAATAGATCCTTTGAAGCGAGGGCATGTTATCAAGCGCTTTCAGGCTTGAGATCCCTGTGCTGTCGGCCTGCAGTATCCTGAGTTTGCTCATATTCTGCAATGCATCTATGCTCTTTACGTTGGTGGATGAGATGTTCAGTAACTCCATATTCGTAAGACCGGCAATCGGTGCAAGGTCACTGACGGGGGTGCCAGACAACCTCAGATCGTCGATCGAATCCAGGTCGCTGATTGGTGCCAGCGATGACACTTGGGTATTGCTCAGATCCAGATCCTCCAGATTAGGGAAATTTACCACTAATCCGATATCCGACATCTGGCATCCCCTTAAAAACAACTGCGTGATATGCGTGCAATACTGCAAAGGTTCCAGGCTGGTGACTCCTGTATAGGAAATATTGAGCTGCAGCAGGCTATTGAGGTTCCTAAGGGGCATGAGGTCACTAACAGGTGTCCGGGCCAGGTTGACGTCCTGAAGTGCGCTGAGTTTGCTCAGGGGGCTGAGATCCGATATAGTAACATCTCCCGACAGGTCGATCTTAGTCATCCCCATTATCTGTGTAAGTGCTTTGTAAAAGGCATCCTGATCCATCACGGTTTTCTGTCCATTGATCATCGCTGCAGTATCGTTGTAGGAAGTTACCGTACCTAAAACGACTCCTCCTCCAAGTTGAATATCTTTCCCGAGTTTTTGCTGCCAGCCCTGGGAAAGACTATTCCACCAGTTTCGCATATCATCTTTCTCGTTAAGCTTGGTTGTGTATATGCTAACAATCTTGAGCTGTTGATTCTTCTCGTCATAGTTGATCTCAACATACCTTACCTGGTTGGTGTTTACATTATCCCCGTTAAGGTTTATTCCGGTTATATTACGGTTGCAGGTTACTTTGAAAAAAGTGTTTCCAAGCTCGTTGGTCATCACACTTAGATCCTGCACGTTATATGTAAATTTCGCCTGTTTGAAGAAAAAATCCACATCGGTAAGGTAGGCCTGAACATCCTTGTACAGGGGTACGAGATGAGTGTCGAGATCATCTTCAATCTGCACTTCGCTGTCCCAGAAAAACTTCAGGTAGCTGTCGTTGATTATCACCTGCTTGTCCTGGACGGAATTCCTCTTGTCTGCTAAGAAATTAAGTGTACTTTCAAAGAATTTCACTAATTGTGTGGCATTATCGCGAAGGGCGTCAATCTTATCGGCAGGCAAGGCCCCGGGCTTAGGTGCGTTTTTATCGACGACCTTACTTCCGCCTTTCTTAACAGCTTGACTTCCGCTCTTCGTCACGGTCTTGCTTCCGCTCTTCGTTACGGTCTTAGTTGTGCTTTTCTTCTGTGTCTGGGCCTGGGTGAAAACAATTCCGCCGGGAGCCATCAGTAAAACGACGACCAGGATTGAACAAAACCGGGTTCTCATAGGTTTAATTACTATGTGTGTAATGCTTGAGCAATTCTTTTTTGTCTCCTGGCGACAATCGCAGGAGGTTCGATATAAGCCATCCGCTGTTATAACTGTTGCGGTTGAAAAACGAGATCTCGAAATACCAATTGGGTACCTGAAAAACGTGGAACTTTACATTATTGACTGAAACAAATTTAAGGTTCCCTTCTTTGAGCTCCGCAACAAAGAGAGCCAGATGGTCAGGAACATAGTCCTTATCGAGATAATAGTCGATATTCTTTGGATCATCGAGGGCCTTGTGAATGTTCATAAAATCCACCTCATGGCTCATGGGATGTAAAAAGAATCTGAGGTTGGTGGTATCGCCCAGATGTGAAAAATACATATTGAATTTGTCACAAAAAACGTTCGAAATCACCCATTTATAACCTCCATTCTGTTGTTCTATCCTTAGGTAAAGAATCAGGTTCACAGTTTGCTTTTTCCAGGTAAACGTTGCCGAGACTTCGCTGAACCAGTCTTTGGCATGAAAATCAAGAAAAACCGGGTTCTTTTTATTAAGTACTTCCTCGATAAAAACGGTCCGGGCATCAGCATTGACCAGGGGGCTGTCTTTATCGAACAATATGTTCAGGTACTTTCGTCTGGATTTGAGATCGCGAAAGCCTGAATTTCCGGCGTAGATCCTGGCCCCGCTTACGTCTTCTTCTCCATTGAAACGGCGGAAGAACTGGTTTACCTGCTTGGTCTGGGCATAGAATACAGTCTCGTCCCCTTCAAAAGAGCCTAAGCTACCCTGAGGCTTTGCAATAAACGGAGCCAGGAAAACGAGAATAATCGCAAGTGTTCGCAGTGGTTTATTTTTTGGAAGTTTCTTTTACCCTGATATCACCGAGCATCACGTCCCAGAATCCAATGAGGCGGCCACCAATCTGGGTTTCCTTGCGTTTCACGTAAATGGTGATATCTTTTTTGGTAGTGTCCTCATATACGAGGCCTTTTTCCTTATCGTAGCCCTGGAATTTCTGATATACCGTGATCACGCCAACAAAAGTGCCGTCGGGCTGGCGCTCCAGATCACTTACATACTGGATCTTGTACCAGTCGATCACCACTTTTGAATAATTAAGCTGCATCAAACGGTCAAAGTATTCGCGGATCTTGTAATTGTTGACCTGCTCAGGATGCTTGATATTGCTTACACCCATCTCGCTGCCTTCCATGAAGAGTTCGCAGGCACGTTCGATCACCCTCTGAGCATCGCTCCAGGGTGTTGTTTTATCGCCTATCAGACTGATATACTTGGACAGGTCGTGAACTTTCTCCAGAGCAAGGCTGTCGATAGCATGTTTGCGGTCGGGTGTGATCTCCACCTGAGGCACTTCACTCTGTGCCAGCAATCCTGTTCCAAACAGAGTTGCGAATATTGAAATTACAAATAGTTTCTTCATGTTTTTTATTTTTTAATCAGGTCAAGTTCTTTGATTTTTCCACTGTCGTCCTGCTGAATGGCATCCACTGAATTCATACTCTTTTTCTGGTCCTTGCAGAAGTTGAGATAGCGCTGAATGGTTGTAGGTTTGTCGTAATCTACTGTGCTGCCCTGGCGGTACACGATAATAAGCACTGGTGCATCGGGAGCAGTGAAATACTGCAAAGTGTTCTGAATGATTTTATCCGCTTCAGCGGGGTTACCGCCTGCGGCGGCCGAGGCAATGCCCTGAAAGGCATTTTCAAGCTGAGTCTTGATGGGCAGAGGGGCACTGCTGCCCATGCTGTTGATCTTGTTCTGTACCTTCGCTACAAGGTCATTGATATCAGAATCATTCAGATTCTGAGACTTGATCATGTTCAGCTCCTGTTGCAGCTCGGCAGCTGACTTGCCATCTTTGTTCAAAAGCAGGTCGAGAAGATTCGCCCTGGCGGAATCTACCTTCTGCTGCTGAACCTTATCCCTCTCGGCATAAGATTTCTTAATTGCCTGCTGAGACTTAATAATCATGTCGTTGATGGTAGGGTCGTTGAGTTTCTTATTGACAATCTCGTTAACCAGCTTCTCCTGGTCCGACAGTGACAGGGTAGTCGTTCCGTCAATGATTGGTGTAAGCTGTTGCTTTGCCAGTGAAATCGCAGCTTTGCGATCTTTTTTGCTCATTTTTCCGGTGGACTTGCAGCTCTCGGCTCCGAGGCCCATGGCGATTACTAAAGTGATCATGAGGATCGATGCCCACCTCAAATTTGTTAGTTTTTTCATACTTTGTTTCATATTCATTTACTTTTTAAGTAGCGGGGTAACGAAATGGCGAAGTAGCGAAACTAAACTTTCACCATTTCACCATTTCGCTATTTTCTATTAACGTTTCTCAAACTTACTTAGTATAATTCATCCTTTATAAAACGGGAATTTAACTACATGTGCTTTCAATATTTTTTCTCTGACTTTCACGTAAATCGTTGATCCTTCCTTTGATAGTTCAGTGGGGACATACCCCATGCCTACAGGTATTTTTACTGAAGGACCCATAGTCCCCGAAGTAACTTCGCCTATCTTGTTTCCTGTTGCATCAGTAATGTCGTAACCGTGGCGGGGAATTCCCTTATCATCCATTACAAAGCCAGCAAGGCGGTGCTTAACACCTTCGTTCTTCTGCTTCAGGAGGTAGGCTTTATCAATAAAATCTTTGTTATCAGTAAACTTTGTTATCCATCCCAATCCTGCTTCAATGGGTGAAGTAGTGTCGCAGATATCGTTTCCATAAAGGCAGTAGCCCATTTCGAGGCGTAGTGTGTCGCGTGCAGCTAATCCAATAGGTTTTATCCCGTATTCTTTACCTGCTTCAAACACAGCCTCGAAAATTTTCGCAGCATCTTCATTGGCCATATAAATTTCGCATCCGCCTGAGCCGGTATAGCCGGTAGTAGCGAAGATCACATCCTTTACCCCTGCAAAAGTGAGTTTTTTGAAGGTATAGTATTCCATGTCGGTAACCTTGGTATCGGTAAGCTTCTGCATGGCTTCAAGAGCTTTTGGCCCTTGCACTGCAAGCTGGGAGATCTCATCGGAAGCATTGTAAAGCACTGCACCCATGACATTATTTTTAGTACACCAGGCCCAGTCCTTATCAATATTAGAGGCATTTACCACAAGCAGATACGTAAGGTCATCCACCTTATAAACTAAAAGATCATCAACTATACCGCCCTGCCCGTTAGGGAAGCAGCTGTACTGTACCTTTCCGGAAACGAGTTTAGATGCGTCGTTGGAAGTAATATGCTGTACAAAATCCAGAGCTTTCGGGCCTTTTACCCAAAATTCACCCATATGCGAGACATCAAAAACGCCAACGCCTTTACGCACGGTTTCGTGCTCAGCGATAACCCCTTCGTACTGCAAAGGCATGTAATACCCTGCAAATTCAACCATCTTGGCACCCATGGCCTCATGGAAATTAGTAAATGCTGTGTTTTTCATATAGTGTTTTTAGAAATGCCAGGCAAAAAGGCAAATTTATAAAAAAAATCGACCATATTCCTGTTTTTTCAGAGACTCTTTCGCGTATATTTATTGGAAAGCCTGAGATACAAGCCAAGGAATCCTTAATTTTGAAGCCGTTATGAACATACTTTCACTTCGCAGGAATACACCCCGGGGGGTCATCTGGCTTATTGACATGCTCATCGTGCTGGGTTCCATATTCCTGGCTTACCTTCTCAGGTTCAACTTCGACATTCCCCCCAGCGAGAGCAAACCCTTCGCTGTGCTTATCCCCTGGATGCTCGCGATAAGAGGCATCAGCTTCCTGGTTTCCCGCACACATGCCGGATTAATACGGTATACGGGTACCGCTGATGGCCAAAGGGTGCTTTTCACGCTTCTCGTCGGAAGCATGATATTCGGGCTCACGAACATCTTCACCTGGTTTACCATGCACTGGTTCATGATCCCAACCACAATCATTCTGCTGGAATTCCTCATAACAACCATGGGTATGATCTTTTTCAGGATGAGCGTGAAGGTAGCCTGGCTGGAATTCCAGAACCCTGAACGTCAGCGTGTTGATGTAATCATTTACGGAGCTGGTGAGGAAGGTATCAACGCCAAGCATGTAATGGACCGCGATGCCGCCACGAAATACCAGGTGATTGCCTTTATCGACAACGATCCTGCCAAGATTTACAAGAAACTGGAACGGATAAACATCCTGCCGCCTGTTAAGCTGGAATCACTTTTGAAAGACCGCACTATTGCCCAGCTTATCCTGGCTATACACCCCGTGGACCCTGCCTATAAACAGGAGCTGGTCGATCTTTGCCTCCGATTCAACACCAAAGTACTGTCTGTCCCCCCGGCTATTCAGTGGGTGAACGGACAGCTGAGTTTTGCGCAGATCCGTCAGGTTAACATCGAAGACCTGCTGGAACGGGATGTGATTGAACTTGACACCAGCGATATCCGCCTTTATATTCATGATAAAGTAGTAATGATCACGGGGGCTGCAGGCTCTATCGGTTCTGAAATCGTGCGACAGGTGGCTCGCTTCTCCCCCGCCCGCATGATTCTTGTAGATTCGGCAGAAACTCCGCTTCACAGCCTCGAACTGGAATGTAATACTTCAATAAAAGATGTCGCTATCACGTTTATTCTGGGCAATGTGTGCAATGTACTGCGGATGAGGTCTCTCTTTGAACGATACAGACCCGAAATTATCTTTCATGCCGCAGCCTACAAACATGTACCTGTTCAGGAAGCCCATCCCGGCGAGGCAGTCTTTACCAACGTTCACGGAACCCGTGTAATGGCCGACCTTTCCATGGAGTTTGAAGTAAAGAAATTCATTATGATCTCGACTGATAAGGCGGTGAACCCGACCAGCGTAATGGGCGCTTCAAAACGTATTGCCGAAATTTATTGCCAGTCGATGCATCAGGTCAGCGGCACCAGCTTTATAACTACCCGCTTTGGAAATGTACTTGGGTCAAATGGCTCGGTGATACCGCTGTTCAGGCAGCAGATCGAAAAAGGTGGTCCTGTCACGGTAACACATCCCGAAGTAATACGGTATTTCATGACGATCCCCGAAGCTTGTCGACTGGTTCTCGAAGCCGGATCACTCGGCAAGGGAGGCGAGATATTTATCTTCGACATGGGTAAACCAGTTCGCATAGTCGACCTGGCCAAACGCATGATTCAGCTCTCGGGACTGGAAGCAGGGAAGGATATTCAGATTGAATACACCGGGCTCAGACCGGGCGAAAAACTCTACGAGGAACTGCTAAATCTTGAGGAAAACACTATCCCCACACATCACCCCCTTATAATGATCGCCAAAGTGCGAGAATCGGACCCGGGACAGGTGCGTACCGAAATCGAAGACCTCATCGAGCTTACAACCCACCCCGACGATATGGAGATCGTACGCCGGATGAAACAAATCGTTCCGGAATACAAGAGCCAGAATTCGGTTTATGAATCTCTTGACATCTAAATCGTAATCTGCAAATCGTAATTCGTCCTTGATCAAAATGCCTGTCATACTCGGTCCAACTGCCTGCGGAAAAACCGCGGTGGCTGCACGTCTCGCGTTTGAGCTCGACGGGGAAGTGATCTCAGCCGATTCTCGTCAAGTATACAGGGGAATGGATATTGGATCGGGAAAGGATCTGAGCGATTATACGATCGAAGGCCGGAACATCCCGTATCATCTGATCGACATCGCCGAACCGGGTTCAGAGTATAACATTTTCCAGTACCAGAAGGATTTTTCAGAAGCTTATAATGATATAGTTTCCAGGGGCAAGCTTCCCATTCTTTGCGGAGGGTCTGGGATGTATCTTGAATCTGTTATAAAAGGATATTCACTGCCTGAGGCCCCAGCCTATCCCGGGTTTGTTTCCTCCATGGAATCACTCAGCGATGCAGATCTTAGACAAGAGCTCAGCCGCCTGAAAAAACTTCACGGCACTACTGATACCTCGGTCCGGGAAAGGATTCTCAGAGCGCTGGAAATTGAACTGAAACGGCAACAGGATGCAGGATGCAAGATCCAGGATGCAGGATGCAAGATCCAGGATGCAGGATGCAAGATCCAGGATTCAGGATGCAAGATGCAAGATCAGTCACCACTCATCCTGCATCCTGCATCCTGCATCTTGTTTGGTCTCAACCCTGGTCGCGAGATAGTAAGGCAACGCATCACCGCCCGGCTCCATGCCCGGCTCGATTGCGGCATGATCAATGAGGTTAGTAGTCTCCTCGAAAAGGGCATCCCTTCGAAGCGGCTCAAAGCTTACGGACTGGAATATAAATATCTTACCCAATACCTTGAAGGTGAACTAAGTTATGACGAAATGTTCAGATTGCTAAATACCGCGATCCACCAGTTTGCCAAACGCCAGATGACCTGGTTTCGCCGCATGGAAAAACAGGGAATGAAAATACATTGGATTGAAAGTAATCCGATATCCGATATCCGATATCAGATATCAGCCATCTGCCATCTGATCTAGAGCATTCCTGCATTCCTGAGAATCTCTGCAAGTTTAGGTTGAGATCTGGAATATTCCATAAGGACTGATTTCAGTTTTTCATCTTCCCGTTTCAGAGGGGCAAGAGAGAGTTTACGGTCCCAGAATGCAAATCCAAATACACTGACTATCATCGCGGTAAATATTCCGATAATAGCCCAAAGAAAGTTAAAGAGCTGATCAAAACGTTTGTCAACACCTTCAAAACGGGCAGTCATCTCCGTCTTTACGGCTTCAATCTTTTGTTCGGTCCGGATAATTCTGTCCCGATCATCTAAGGTAAAAGGAATCTCTTTAACCTCTGCTCTGACTATAATGGGCAGAAGCAAAACAATCAGCAAAGAAAATTTTTGAATCGTTTTCATCTTGTTCCGGATTAAGTTTTACTTCTTAATCCATCTTCAGTACAAAAGTAATACATTTTTTGCCGAAAAGTTTCAAACAAACCTGAAAATTCTTAACGATATCAGATATCAGATGGCAGATTTCACCATTTCACCATTTCACCATTTCGCTATTTCACTATTTCACCATTTCACCATTTCACCATTTCGCTATTTCACTATTTCACCATTTCACCATTTCACCATTTCGCTACTTAGTCTTATCCGGGAAAGGTGGTATTCCGGGCAGTTCCTTCGGCCAGGACTTCAGCTCTTCCTTCATCTGATCAATAGCACGGTTAAGCTGCTGGTCTTCGCCTGCATATTCCTTTGCAGGATCGTTGTCGACGATGATGTCGGGATCAACCCCGTGGCCTTCGATGATCCAGTTCTTTCCCTCATTATCATATGGAGCGAATTCAGGACGCATCATGGAACCGCCGTCAACAAACGGCAGAGAACCACGTATACCAACAACCCCTCCCCAGGTGCGGAGTCCGATTGCCTTTCCGATTTTCAGCTTCTTGAACTGATACGGGAAAAGGTCTCCGTCGGATGCTGAATAATTGTCGATAAGGATACATTTGGGTCCCCACTGCATCGTAAGACGGCCCGGCGCAGGTTCTGTGTTCCTGCTCATGGTGATCATAGTCATTTCGCGGTTCAGGCGCTCGATGATCATAGGCGATACATTGCCTCCACCATTCCCTCTGTCGTCGATGATCAGGGCGCGCTTATTGAGCTGGGGATAGAAATGTTTTACGAATTCGTTCAGCCCTTCAACGCCCATATCAGGGATATGAATATAGCCAACTTCGCCATTAGTGGCATCGCTGACTTTTTTCGCATTGTTTTCGACCCAGTTATAATAGTAAAGTTTAGCTTCTTCATCGGTAGGAACAACAATAACTTTTCTGGAGCCTTCTGGCGAAGCCTTGGAATTGACAGTAAGTTCTACCTGCTGGTCGGCAGTATTGACAAGGGCTTCGTAGATATCGTTCATATCTTTTGTCGAATTTCCGTTGATAGCGATGATATAATCACCTTCCTTCACATCCACACCAAGTTCGGTAAGGGGCGATCGTTCTTCGCTCGTCCAGTTCTCGCCTTTCAGTATTTTATCTATCCGGTAATAACCCGAAACATCCCGGCTGACCTTTGCGCCAAGCAGGCCCATTTTGATCTTTTTTACCTCGGGACGGTCGCCACCGCTCACATAACTGTGCCCAATGCTGATCTCACCCACCATCTCGCCGAGTATATACGTGAGATCATAACGGCTGTTAACGTATGGCAGAATAGGTGCGTACTTGGCTTTGATATTATCCCAGTTCAGCCCCTGCATATTGGGGGCATAAAGGAAGTACTTCATCTGCCTCCAGGATTCGTTATAGATCTGTGCCCATTCACTCTTGAGGTCGACCATCAGTTTCATATTTGACAGGTCAGCCCAGTCTTTCACATCGATCTTGCCTCCCTTAGGCAGATCGACCACGGCGTATTTGCCCTGACCAATAACCAGCATTTTCTTTGTATCTGCGCTGATATCATACCCATTAAAATCACCCAGGTTGGATTCTTTTTTGTCTTTCAGGCTGAAGGTCATCAGACCACCCTGTCCGCGCCTGCCGAACTTGATATAATACACATTGTCGCCAACCGCTGCAAGCCCACCATAGTTTGATGCGTCGATAGGCAGAACCACGATGCGGCCTACGATCCCGTCGAGATCAACCTTCACATCAGGAACCGCGTCTTTCTTAACGTCCTTGCCATCGTCCTTCTTAACGTCCTTCTTAACGTCTTTTGTCACGTCCTTCTCTTCATCCTTTTTTACTGCCACCTCATCATTTTCGTATGCGAACGGATTAGGCGTAGCCTTTGCCAGGGTTACAAAATACACCTTGGTCATGTCGCTGTAACTGTGGTTCCATTCGGTAGCAGAATAGGTTGGGTTGAAATCACGGCTGGAAGTAAAAAACAGGTATTTGCCATCGCTGCTGAAAGCCGGATCGCCTGAGCTGTACCAGCTGTCGGTGACCTGAGTTTTGGCTTTAGTTACCAGCTCATAAATAAAGACCAGTCCGAAGTTGCGGCGGTCGGGAAAAGTATAGGTAATCCATTTGCTGTCGGGCGACCAGTTGTAATCACCGAACTCCCAGGTTTTGGCCTGATCTACCACAGTCACCTCTTTCGAATCAATGTCCACATATTGAAGTCTGAGCATCTTGTCGGACCAGAGAATCTTTTTACCATCGGGCGACCAGAGGGGGGTATATTTATAGGTATCTGCATTTTTTGTAAGCTGTATCAGATCGCCGGTACCGTCCTGTTTTGCAAGCCATATCTCATCTTCGCCGCTACGGTCGCTTATGAAAGCCAGATATTTCCCGTCGGGTGACCAGGCTACATCGCGGTTGTGAACACCCTTAGTCCGGGTGATGTTGCGGGTGATGCCGGTCTTGGCGGGAACAGTCCAGATATCGCCCCTGGCATCGAAAGCAATTCGTTTACCGTCGGGTGAAACAGACGAAGAGTTGATGTATTTGCTGGCATCTTTCAGCTGATTCCTTCCCGTAATAAGGTCATTGGAAATGACCACATTCACTTTAGCATATTTTTGGGTCACCAGATCAAAGACGTAAAGATATCCGCCGTTCTCAAAAACAATACTGTTGTCACCCAGGGAAGGGAACTTGATGTCGAACTCGGTAAAATCGGTAAGTTTCTTTGTTTCCCTGGTCTTCAGATCATACACGAACAGGTTCATGGTACGGTCGCGGTCTGAGGCAAAATAGATCTTGTCGCCGGCCCACATTGGGAAAATATCCTGGGCGGGGTTGTACGTAATATTCTCAGCCTGCTTGGTCTTGAAATCGTAAATCCAGATATCATCGGCCATGCCTCCTTTATAATATTTCCATGTGCGGAATTCGCGAAACACCCGGTTGTACGCCAGTTTAGACTTATCTGGTGAATAGCTGCAGAAACCGCCCGCGGGCAATGGAAGTTCTTCGCTTAAACCGCCCTTGACATCAGCCAGGAAAAGCTGTCCTTTAAAATCGTTGAAAGTCTGCTTGCGGGAGCGGAATACGACTTTTTCATTGTCTCTCCAGGTCATCACGATATTGTTCGGGCCCATACGGTCAGACACATCGTCACGGTTGAGTGTTGCTGTATATGTAAGACGTTTGGGGACTCCCCCATCCGCAGGTATAAGATAAACTTCGGTATTGCCGTCGTACTGCCCGGTAAAGGCAATTTGCTTTCCGTCGGGAGAAAAGCGGGCGAACATTTCAAAACCGTTCTCGTCGTTAGTAAGTTTGCGGGCTGAACCTCCCGCCTTATCGACCGAATACAGGTCGCCGGCATAGGTGAACACGATCTGGTTTCCATGAATGGCGGGAAACCGCATAAGCCTTGCTTCATTTTGTGCTGACACAAGTCCTGTGAGCAGCATGGCAATAAAAAGTATGCTAATTTTTTTCATATGTTTTTGGAAATTAAGGGTTTTCGATGAGTTATGCAAATGTAATGAATTCATGGTAGGTTCAAAAGAAAATCGGTGAAATGGCTTTTATAACCGATGACTGATATCTGATATCAGATATCGCAGCGCAGCTGCTTTACCCAGTCCCCCAGTCACCCAGTTACCCAGTCACCCAGATTTCCGCAATTTCCGCAATAACGCATCGGCCGATGTATGAATTTGCATTTTCTGCGGATGAGGGAGCGGAAAGACCATGCTTTTCTGATTTTGTGCAACCCCGGGCAGTTCACTTGTGAAAATCATTTTTGATCCACTTCCGCGGGGTGGTAATTTTGTTCCTGACATTAACAGAAACGCCATGAAAACTTTATCTAAAATAAGAAAAATCTTGCTGATCCTTTTGGTACTTCCGGTGTTTTCACTGAATGTAAGCGGACAAAAAAAGATCGATTCATTGAAGGCATTCCAAGACACTTCGGCCAATGTCGTTGTGAAATTCAGGGAAGGGTCCCAGTACGTCGGCAGATTCAGGGAAAACAAAAATGACACACTTACTATTATCACAGCCGATCTCGGTCAGATTTGCATCCCATATAATAAAATAAAAAGTGTTCAAACGATTGAACGTTTGGTAATAAAAAAAGGAAAATACTGGTTCCCCACCCCCCTTCCGGGGAGATATTACTTTGCTCCATCTGCATTCATGCTTGCTCCGGGCGAGGGTTATTACCAAAACACGATGATTGCGCTGAATTCGTTTAATGTAGGAGTAGCAAAATGGTTTTCGATAGGCGGGGGCGTTGAATTTTTTACCACTATCGGTTCCATCACAGCCAGAGAATTCCTCCCGACGTTTTACCTCACACCTAAAATCGGGTTCAAAGTGGCTAAAAATCTGAGGATCGGAGCAGGAATGATCTATGCTCAGGTGCTCGGGAGCCAGTTCCGGATCGCCACCGGGTACGGACTGATTACTTATGGGAACGCCGATTACAATATCACGGCCGGACTGGGGCTTGCCTATTCACAGGTGAATCATGGAGAGTGGGTATGGCAGAAGAATCCAATGATCACACTTTGTGGCACGGCGAGGTTGTCGCGCAGGCTCGCTTTTGTTACCGAAAACTGGATACTCCCGGGAGCTGGTTCATCAGGGTCGGCATATGCCGTATTTTCTTATGGACTGAGGATCATGGGTGAATCCATGAGTGTGGACCTCGCATTGATAAACACAAAAGATATTGCAAGAGTTATGATCATTGGTGTACCCTTCGTATCATTTACAGTTAAATTTTAGCAGATAACAGATATCAGATAACAGATAACAGATAACAGATATTTCACTATTAAAATCGTTAGTAATGGAAACAAAAATCATAAAAGGAGAGATGATCAGGGATCAGATCTTCGGGGAAGTAAAAGCTGAAGTTGCAAGGCTTCACGAAAAGTATAACCAGGTTCCGGGAATCGCCTTTATCGGATTCTCATGTGTACCGCTCGCAAAGTACAACATCCCCATGCACCTGCAGATGGCACAGAGCGTGGGTTTCAGGGTGTACAAGGAAATCCTCGGCAATGATGCGGCCGAAGAAGATGTTTTTGAGGTGATCGACAGGATGAATGCCGACAAGGGCATTCACGCAATATGCCTGCTTCAGCCCTTGCCCGAACACCTGAACCCGGTACGCATCGTGAACAGAATCGACCCGTTGAAGGAGGTAGAGGGATTTCATCCGCAGAATATGATCAATACGATGATTCCCGATCTGAAAGCCGGAATGTATCCGATGTGCCTGCCGACAGCTCTTTATGAGATGTTCAGGGAAGCTGAATTCCACATTCCTGAAGAAAGCGAATGGGTATTTGTACTCGATGATGGCTTTATGACCAACGCACTAACACGGATGATCGTGAGGTCGGCAGCTTCGGTGGTGGTTCCCAAGGACAGCCCCGTGATGTTCATCAACAAAAACTCAGTACATCTTGCCGATCATATCAGGAAGGCGGATTTTCTGGTGGTGGTAACCAAATTTCCTGAATATATCCAGGCTGAATGGATCAAGGAAGGAGCCTGTATCATCGACATCTATTCGAATCTGGTGAAGGAGATCCCCTCAAAGGCAGACCCGTCGAAACTGGTTCCTGTCATTCGCGGCGGGATCAACGTTAGCTCGGTGACTGGGATTGCCGGATCGCTGCTTCCGATACCGGGCGGTCTGATGACGGTGGTTATGGCGATTCTGTTCAGGAATACGGTGATTGCTTTTAAGAACCGTATGAAGCAGCCTAATCCATCCGTTCTATCTTTTGCCTGAGTGTTTTCACCTTTTCATGAAGTGAATTGAAGAAGCGGTATCTTTCCTTGGCGGAGGTGCCGCTTATCATTGTTGATTTCTGCATCAGGTTACGCAGTGAATTCTCAATCTGGTCGCAGAAAACAGTATTTTTTGTAATCAGCTGATTGATAATGTTGTAGGTGAGGTAAGAAACTTTCTGATCGTCCATGTGCACCAGAATAGTGTTGTCGTTCACCAGCACCTCGTTATGAAATAGTTTATATGTATTTTCAATTCCCTCGGGCGTTCTCCCTAACATATACTGAAAACCTTGTTCAGCCTGGCTTTGAACATGTTCGAGCCAGAGATTGATCACATCGCAAAGCCTGTATGCATCATCTTTGGTTTTAAAGAATCCCGACACCATGCAGTAATCGATCTGCCGTATGATACTTGAAATAGTGTCCTCGCTCCATATCTCGGTTACCGGAATCTTCATATAACAGTTAAGCAGCTTTCGCCCGGTCTCAAACAAATCTTCAGGAACGTCCATCACAATATGTTCGTATTTGTAATTGCTCTGAGGGATCAGCACTTTATGCCAGAAAAAGAATTTAAAAGCCGCTATCTCCGGAAATTCAAAATAATAGAAGATTGGGACGTCCTTTGCCGCATATATGATCTCTCTGTTCCTGCAGTCAAAAATTTTTTTCATTTCCCCGAGCAGCGTATGCAGCCAGCTTTCAAAAGTAAACCCGTCTTTGCCGATCGCTATTGTGTTGAATGAAACAACATCTGATTTGAAGTTCAGAACCTCATCCATAGAGATACTGTAATGTGTGCAGATCAGCTTGAGCTCCTCAAGGCTAAGGTCCTTCTGCCCGCGTATCCTGCGGTAGGCACTGTCGTAACTGATGCCGAGAAGCTCTGACAGCTCATGAACAAACGAAAGATTAGGAGCAAGCCTGTTCTTCACCTGCTGAAAAAGATTTTCCTGAACGCCTGAATGTTCTGTCATTTGGGATGAATGAATGCAGTAAATGTAGGGAATAAATCTGATATCAGATATCAGATGGCGGATCGTGGAAAAGTTATTGCGCTTATTGCAAATCGCCCCTGAGTATTTGTAAATCTCTTAAATTTCGTGTATCTTTCGGAATATTTTGCTTCAGTTTTGGATTTTATGCAAACGCCCTTTTCACCCTGGTAAAAAACAGTTTTGATCTCCTTGTGTCTGAAAGTAATTTTATTTTGAATTTCTAAAAGCAAAGATTATGGACAGTTTTTTTTTGAACAGAACAGCTAAGATAGTCGCTGTTTTCATCGCACTGATCTTTTTGGGTCCATTGCAGGGATGCATGTTCTATTACAAGGTTCAGACGGTGAACAAGGTTACATCTGAGGAAATCAAAACTTATGATTCTCTGAAGAAATACATCATTGTGCATCAGGGAGATTCCGCCTGGCATTTAGACAAAATCGCAATCAAAGAAAATTCGTTTGCAGGAGAAGTTGCTGTTCTGCCATATTACCGCCACAAGTTCGACACTACAGATCCCCGGGGCGGAAACAGATACCACAACACAAAAAATAATTCTGAAAGGTACGTACTGGAAGAAGTACATCTGTATCTGAAGGATTCCATTGTACCAAAAATGAGGGCCGGAGACTATATCAGCCTTGACGTTTCCACTGTAAGGAAGTCCGAAGTTTATACAAAAGCAAACGGCAGAACCGCTGCATCCTGGGCTATTCCTGCAGTCACCCCCCTTCTTGTAATCGGCGGAATAATTACGATAGTTGTTACAACCAAATCATCCTGTCCGCTGGTCTATACCAAAAAGGACAACAGCTTCGATTTTGCGGGGGAAATCTTCGGCGGAGCTGTTTTTTCCTCCCTCGAACGACATGATTACCTGCCACTGCCTGGATTTAAACCGTTAAAGAACAAATATCAGCTTATCATCTCAAACGGATTACCGGAGATCCAATATATCAACCTGGCCGAATTATGGATCGTAAACCATCCGAAAAACATGTCGGTCCTTCCCGACCGGCAGGGAGCCGTCCACTCCTTCAGCAAGCCGGAAGCTCCGGCGAAAGCTGTATCCCTGGCGAATTCCGATATCCTTCCACTCATAAATAAAAAAGACAAGCAGTATTTCAGGTTTGATGAAACCCCTTCAATGACGGGTGATACCAATGCATTTAATACAGCCTTTCTCACATTCACGGTTCCGGCCGGCATTCACAATGGCAAGCTCATTATCAGTGCAGGAAATTCGATGTGGGGAGATTATACCTACGGGGAATTCACTAAGTTTTTTGGCAGTAAATATGGTGAATGGATCAAGGAGCAGGGGAAAGAACCTGCTGAGAAAAACATTCATTGGAAGGAGCAGCAGCGTTTCACACTGATGGTCTATGTTGAAACATCCGGCGGATGGCATTTCGTGGATTATTTTGACCTCATCGGCCCGCTTGGCGCCAGGGACCTGATCATGCCGGTGGATTTTAGCCAGGCCATTGTTTCAGTTTCAGCGGAAAGTAATCGCACTATCAGGGTCAAACTTGAATCGGGTTTCAAATTGTGGGACCTGGATTATGCTGCCATGGATTTTTCAAAGGATACCCTGTTCACTGTGGATCGTGTAAAACCATCGTCAGCCCAGACCGAATCGGGGACAGATGTCATACACTCTCTTTCGATCGATGACACAACTTATTATGTACAACAGTGCATAGGGGAAAAGGGGCTTGTAATCTTCAACGACAGCCCCGGTCTGAACGGAATTAAGAAATCTGTTTTTCTTCATTCCAAGGGGTATTATGAACATGTGCGTCACTATCCCGGACTACCCGATTACAAACAATTACTTTCATTCCTGGTGCCTGGAAAATTCAGCCGTTTCTCATATGAAAACCATGTGAAGTTCATGAAAAATAACTGGGCCTTCGCCCCTGAAACCAAACTGTCAAGAACTGTGACTGCTCATCCGCCATCTGATATCTGATATCTGATATCTGATTTTTCCTACCTTTGCACCCTCACTACAAACACATCTATACATGTCTATAGAAATATATTTTGCCGGACCTAAGAAGGTCAATGCAAAACTTGAAGGCTTTACCGTTGAAACAGATCAGTCGAAACGGGCCGGTGGCGATGAAAGCGCTCCCACCCCGTTTGCTTTATTCCTCTCCTCGCTGGGAACATGCGCCGGAATTTATATCAAGGGATTCTGTGACCAGCGTAACCTTCCCACCGAAGGATTGAGGCTTACCCTTGACTACATTTTAAGCCCGGTTACAAAAAACATAACCAGATTTATTATCAAAATTTTTGTCCCTGCTGGTTTTCCCGAAAAATATGATTCCGCCCTGGTACAATCAGCAGGCTTATGTGCAGTGAAACGTCACCTTGACCCCGCTATCGAAAACGAGATTACCGTTGTAAGAACGTAAAGAAGAACGTAAAGAAGAACGTGATAAAGAGCGTAAAGAAGAACGTAAAGAAGAACGTGATAAAGAGCGTAAAGAAGAACGTTCTTCATCAGGAAATTTATCTGACAAACCATATTATATGAAAAAGAAACACACCGGATTTAACTCTGCACTTGTACATGGTATAGGATTCAAAGATCCCCACGGCAGCGTGATCATGCCTATCTACCAGACTTCCACATTCGCTTTCGACAGTGCCGAACATGGTGCCCGCCTGTTTTCGGGCGAGAGTGACGGCTACATTTACACTCGTATTGACAATCCGACCACCCTGGATCTTGAAAAGACTATAGCTTTGCTCGAACATGGGCACGACGGCATAGCCACATCTTCAGGCATGGCAGCTGTTAATACAGTATACATGAGTTACCTGGGCACAGGGAAGCACATTGTAAGCCATAACGCCGTTTACGGTCCGGCCCGAGGGATTATGGAAGGGACGTATTCTAAGTTCGGTGTGGAATCCACTTATATCGACACCACCGATCTTGAGCAGGTAAGAAATGCCATCCGCCCGAATACAAGCCTGATTTACCTTGAATCACCGGCCAATCCGACCATGGGCATTTCAGACATACCTGCCATTTGCGAGATTGCACATCAGCACAACATCCCCGTCTGTGTCGACAATACTTTCTGCAGTCCTTATCTTCAGAATCCTTTGGACCAGGGGGCGGATATCGTGCTCCATTCCCTTACGAAATTCCTCAACGGCCATGCCGATATCGTGGGTGGAATTATAATCGTAAAAGACCCTGCCGAGTACAAAAAGGTTCGCACCATGATGGTCAACCTGGGCTGCAACATGGATCCTCATCAGGCTTTCCTGACTCGTCGCGGACTCAAAACACTTGGAATACGGCTTGACCGGGCGCAGGAGAATGCCGTGAAAGTGGCTGAATTCCTTGAGAAGCATCCTAAAGTTGAATGGGTGCTTTACCCCGGGCTGAAATCCCATCCCCAGTATGAACTCGGTAAGAAAATGATGCGCGGTCCCGGTGCTATGATCTCCTTTGGTCTTAAAGGCGGACTTGAGGCCGGACGAAAAATGATGAATGCGGTTGAATTCTGCGTTCTCGCAGTTTCATTAGGAGGTATAGAAACCCTCATCCAGCATCCTGCATCCATGACCCATTCCAAACTCTCGCCCGAAGCCAGAAAACAGGGTGGCATTTCCGATGAACTGGTACGATTCTCAGTTGGAATCGAAGAAGTGGAAGATATCCTGGCCGATCTGGAGCAGGCGTTGGAGAAAGCCTAGGGAATGTACGATGTACGATGTACGATGTACGATGTACGATGTACGATGTACGATGTACGATGTACGATGTACGATGTACGATGTACGATGTACGATGTACGATGTGCGATGTACGATGTACGATGTACGATGTACGACATCCTCCATCAGATTGTTGATTTCTCGCACCCCAATGATTTTATTTATTATCTTTGGCTCCCTTTTCAGTATTATTTTACCGGCTTCAGTCGGACACTAAACACCAGTATGTTAAATTATCCGTTAATAAAGAATGGAAAACACAGAAAACACGCCGAATCCCGGTACAGTAGAAAATACTGTACGGGAGGAGAATTCTTCTTCTGCAGTCAATGCAGAAACCAATGAGAATAACCCTCTGCTAACTGAGTTAAATCAGACAGAACATGAAACATCCGAAGAATTCCGCACCGAACTGGTCCTGCCTTTGGCCGAAGACCACGAAGATCACGAAATAGAGCTCGTGACCAAGCACGAAGATCACGAAATAGAGCTCGTGGCCGAGCACAAAGATCACGAAGATCACGAAATAGAGCTCGTGGCCGAGCACAAAGATCACGAAGTTCACGAATTAGAGCTTGTGGCCGAGCACGAAGATCTCGATGCTCGCGAAGAAGAGCTGGTGGCCGAGCACGAAGATCACGAAGATCACGAAGAAGAGCTTGCGGCTGAGCACGAAAGCCACGAAATCCCAACAAATTATGACCAGCTGTCGCGTGCCGAGCTGGTCGGCCTCCTCGAAAAAGCTGTAAAGGAAGATGACATCAATGTGATCAAAACAACGATCGCATTGATAAAAGTCGCTTTTCTGAAAAAGAAAAAAGAAGAAAGTCTGATCAAATACGAGGCAGCTATTGTCGCTGATGGTGAGGCTAAGGAAGAAGAAGCCAAAGAAGGTGAGGAAAAAGAAATTCTCCCTGCTGAGCAAGATGAACTAGATATCAGGTTCAACGAGATCTTTAATGTTTACAAGGCAAACAAGGCAAGGTTCGTAGAGGAACAGGAGAGGCTCAAGAGCGATAATCTGAAGAAGAAACTCCAGATTATCGATGAATTGAAGACCCTTATCAATTCTGAAGAAACGCTGAAAAAGACCTACGATGAGTTCAAGGCCTTACAGGAACGATGGAAGAACGGGGGGATGGTACCCAGGGGCGAGATCAACAACCTTTGGCAGAACTACCATTTCCTGGTCGAAAAATTCTTTGAAAAGGTTAAGGTGAACAAAGAACTCAAGGATCTTGACCTCAAAAAGAATCTTGAAGCCAAGATGGCTCTCTGTGAAAAGACCGAGGAACTACTGCTCGAGACTTCCGTTTTGAAATCCTTCAAGAAACTTCAGAAATACCATGAGGAGTGGAAGGAACTAGGCCCAGCACCTGCTGATAAAAAAGACGAGATCTGGGAACGGTTCAAAAATGCAACTGATAAGATCAACGAACGACGCAGGGAGCATTACAATCGCGTTGAAGGAGAGCAAACCAGCAACCTGGAAACCAAAACAGCCCTTTGTGAGCAGGGCGAGGAAGTGCTCACAATGAAGAATGAGTCGATAAAAGAATGGCAGGAACAAACCAATAAAGTAAACGAACTGCTCAAGCTCTGGAAGAGTATAGGTCCTGTGCCACAGAAGGTGAATACTGAAATCTGGAACAGATTTAAAAACAGCCTGGATGCTTTTTTCTCAAATAAAAAAGAATTTTTCGACAAGCTTAAGGATCAGCAGCTTCACAATTACAACCTCAAGCTTGAACTTTGTATGGCTGCAGAATCTCTGAAGGGGAATACTGACTGGAAGAAGACTAGCCAGGAGATGATCCGGCTTCAGGGAGAATGGAAAAAAATCGGTCCCGTTCCAAAAAAACATTCCGACAAGATTTGGAAACGGTTCAGGGCTGCATGCGACGAATTTTTCCATGCTAAATCTTCGTATTTCAGCAATGTTCAGGCTAACGAGGAGGAGAACCTGGGAAAAAAGAACGAACTGTTGAAAAAACTTATGGAACATCAGTTTAGTGAAGACAAGACCGCCAACCTCGAAATCCTTAAGAATTTCCAGAGGGAATGGACCGAGATTGGTCATATTCCTATTAAAGAGAAAGATAAACTACAGAATGCGTTCAGGACCCTGGTGAACGAACATCTCGACAGACTAAAAATCAGCGAAATAGAAATATCAACACTGAATTATCAAAACAGGATGGATCATCTTAAAAATGATCCTAATGCCCGTAGGATGATGGGCCGCGAAAAAGAACAGCTGATAAATAAGATCAGCCAGATGAAAGAAGACGTAAATCTCTGGGAAAATAATATCGGCTTCCTGGCCAGGTCAAAGAATGCGGCTATTCTGAGAGAAGAATTTGAGAATAAAATCAACAAGACCAAAAGCGAGCTGAAGGTTTTGGAAGCCAAGCTGAAGATACTGAAGCAGCAGGTGTGATATGGCTGGTAACTCATTCGGGAAGAACCTTGTACTGACGACTTTCGGGGAATCACATGGACCTCTGACCGGTGGAGTTCTTGACGGATTTCCATCCAATTTTAATATTGACCTTGATTTCATTCAGTCAGAACTGAACCGAAGGGCACCAGGCATTGGAGAATTCTCATCACACCGTAAGGAAGACGACCGTTTAGAAGTACTTTCCGGCATTTTTGAAGGAAAGACTACCGGGGCTCCCATCGCCTTCATCATTCCAAATAATGATCACCATTCTGAAGATTATTCTTCAGTGAAGGATATTTACCGTCCATCACATGCCGATTACAGCTGGGAGCAGAAGTTTGGTCACCGCGATTACCGAGGTGGTGGAAGGCTGTCGGCCAGGGAAACAGCAGCCCGGGTTGCCGGTGGAGCATTTGCAAAGCTTTATTTGCTCACAAAAAAAATTAATATTCAGGCTGTTGTATCTGAGATTGGGGGTTGGGGGTTGCAGGATGCAGGATGCAGGATGCAGGATGCAGGATGCAGGATGCAGGATGAGGAGATGAAATTAAAGGAATACCTGGAAACCATCAAGGCAAGTGGAGATACGGTTGGGGGAATAATAAGCTGCATTATTACCGGACTTCCCGCCGGGATTGGAGAACCTGTATTTGACAAGCTTCAGGCCCAGCTAGCCAAAGCAATGCTCAGTATCAATGCGGTGAAAGGATTTGAATACGGGAGCGGATTTGCAGGTTCCCGGATGAAAGGCTCGGAACATAACGATGTCTTTGTTTCAGGCCCGGAAGGGAGCGGGTTTCAAACAGCCACGAATTTTTCAGGAGGTATACAGGGCGGAATCTCTAACGGAATGCCTGTATATTTCAGAGTTGCATTCAAACCTGTATCCTCAATTAAAATGCCCCAGGAAACCCTGGACAAACAAGGTCATCCGGTTCAGTTCACAGGCAGCGGCAGACATGACGTTTGTGTAGTCCCCCGGGCAGTACCTATCGTTGAAGCCATGGCCGCGCTGGTTATAGCGGACCAGTTGTTAAATGGTGAAATGGTGAAAATGTTTTGAGCGGAGCATCTCACATAAGCCGTATCAGGTGAGCGAAGCCACCGTAGCGGCGATGTGAGGATGCGAGCGATTTCACCATCTCACCATTTCACCATTTCACCATTTACCTCCGGCTCCTGCTGGCTCAGGCAATGCCATGACCCAAGTCCCCAGATGATTTCCACTGAATCGATTCCAACGACCTTACGGTCGGGAAAACACTGCTCCAGTATGCGTAATGCTTGTTCGTCCTGTTTGCATCGATAAAGCGGCACGATCACCGATTTGTTGGAGATATAAAAATTGGCGTAGGACGCGGGCAGGCGCTGATCGTCGAAAAGCACCGGGGCGGGCATAGGGAGTTCCACAATGTCAAGCTGTTTACCATTCAGCAGACGAAACGTTTTCAGCTTTTTCAGGTTGGAGCTCAGGATAGCGTGGTTAGGGTCGCTTTGGTTGGGTTCTACCATAGTGATCACCCCATCGGTCTTAAAAAAACGGGTAATATCGTCAATATGGCCATTGGTATCGTCCCCCTCAATGCCATCCTCCAGCCATAAAACCTGGCTTACCCCATAAAAATTCATAAGGTATTCCTCAATTTCATGCTGCAGGAGACTGGGATTACGGTTTTCGTGCAAAAGGCAGGCCGTGGTGGTTAGCAGTGTACCTTCACCGTTAAAATCAACAGCCCCTCCTTCCATCACTATGCCCGGATAATAAACCGGCACATTCAGATATTTTCCCGCCAGGCCAGGGATCTTCTCGTCCAGCTCATGAGGGTATTTATCTCCCCATGCATTGTACCTCCAGCTTACGACGACTTTGGGCTTTTCGGCTTCGGGATTGAGCAGGAAGGCCGGTCCATGATCCCTGCACCATGCATCATTAGTAGGATGAATAAGCAGGTCTGTTTTTGACATATCGACGCCTGCAACAGACAATTTATTCATTAATTCATCCTTCATTCCTTCATTCCTTATATTAATACAAACCCTCTCGCCTTTTGAAAGCTCTTTGATAAAGGCATTGTAATAGGGAAATATTTTCTCCAAAGTCCCCGGCCAGGAGTAGGAATCGCTGTGTGGATAACTAAGCCAGGTAGCCCTGTGCCTGTGCCATTCGGCAGGAAAACTATAACCAAGGTCTTTAGGTGAGGGATGAAGGATGCGGTTTGCCATGTATTAAAAGATAGGATTAAATTATATCAAATCGTACCCCTTATCGATAAAGCGCTTCATCACAGGCCTGTAACTGTCGATACGCCGGTCGCGTAAAAACGGCCAGTGCATGCGGATCTCGTCGATGAGCCCAAGATCTAGTTCCTCTACATGCACTTCCTCTGCACCATGTGAAGACTGGAAAATAAGGTCGCCGAAAGGCGAAGAGACGAAAGATCCACCCCAGAAATTCATGGAGCCTTCGGCGCCTGTGCGGTTCACGCTCACCACGTATACCCCGTTGGCGACGGCATGTCCTCTCTGAATGGTCTGCCAGGCCTGGTATTGCTGGCGGTTCGTTTCTGAATCCTGGTTTACAGCCCAGCCAATCGCGGTGGGGTAGAAAATAATCTCCGCACCTTTCAGGGCCACAATGCGGGCTGCTTCGGGATACCACTGGTCCCAGCAGATGAGTGTACCTATACAGCCATACCTTGTCTTAAACACCTTGTACCCTCCATCACCCGGTGTAAAATAAAATTTCTCGTAATAGCCCGGATCATCCGGAATATGGTGTTTCCTGTACTTGCCAAGGTATTTCCCGTCGGCATCGATCACGGCAACCGTATTGTGGTATATGCCTTGAGCACGTTTCTCAAACAATGAAGCCACGATCACCACCTTAAGCTCCATTGCAATTTCCTGAAAGATAGTTGTTGAAGGCCCGGGAACAGCCTCCGCCAGTGAGAAATAATCGTAGTTCTCTTCCCAACAGAAGTATGTCGACAAGAACAACTCCTGAAGACAGATGATCTTTGCCCCTTTCGCTGCAGCTTCCCTGATCAGCCTGATCGATTTTTCGAGGTTGCCGGTTTTACCTGCCAGGCAACTCATCTGGATCAATCCTACCTTGACTTTTTTCTCCAACATCCGCAGTAAATTTTATTCTTTAAAAACCAAGCGGGAATTTTTTAGTATACATCATGCCGTCGTGCTGCACTGTCAATAAATATACGCCCTGCTTTAGTCCGTTATAGGGGATTATCATCCGGTCTGTGGCAATTTCTGCCGGACTCTGAGTGAATACAAGTCTCCCTGTGATATCATACAACCGTGAAATTACATTCTGTGTTGAGGGAAATTCGCAGAATACGATCAAACGACTGGTTTCTTTATCCTGGTAAACCGAAATACCCGATGCAGGATCCTGCCCGTGTTCGCCCACCGTATAATCCAGTGACAACTCATCTACATACAGCGTTGTATTGGGATGCATATCGGTTTGAGCACTGGATAAGATAATGATATTCATCGTATCTGGATTGATATTATTAAAATAGTTGATCCAGGCAGAAAAATGGGTCCAGTCATTCACCGCGGTCCTGGTGCTGAAAAATCCACCGGCAATAGTATCCTTTACTCCTCCGGTTGTTTTATAAAGGAGAATACCTATTGCGCAGGAATCTCCTCCCACGGGAGAATACTTGTAATAACCCATAAGATGAGTGGGCTGATCAGTAATCGGCACTCCTCCTGTAACTGAAAAAGTCTGGTTGATAATGTCGATGGCAAGCTGCCCCAGGGTCATGAAACCAGGAGCATTAAAAGCAGCACCGGGGAGGGCAATATTTTGAGTGGTGAGTTTTGCCGAATATGTACCGGCATGGTGGTCAGTGGAGCGGAATACCACGTTTTTTCCGAAAACGGGGATGCCCATCAAGGCCGCGTTGGGTGTAGCCCATGAAGCAGGATCGCTATAGCTGGAATGAACATCCCACGACTCAAAATCTCCGTTGGGGACAGGTGTCTGTGACTTTACTATACCTGACATACCTGCAGCCAGTAATAATGCTGACAGCAAGACAAAAGATCTGAAATTTCTCATATAAACGATGCCTGTGTTTCTTTGTTTAAACTGTAAAGTTAAAACAAAACCTCCTAACTTTGGAAAAATAATTCCTTATGCGGCCCTGTCTTTTTTCTATTTTGCTGATGACTTTTTTTTCGTTTGCCTGCATATCGCCGGCTAGAGGAATGAAGGGAGACTCCTGCAAAGTGACTCTCGATAAAAAGCTTGAAAAAAAATATAACGACGCTACCCTAAGTTTCAAACATGGCAATTTTGTAAACACGACTATACTCCTCAAGGAAGTCCTCAGGGACGTGCCAAACTGTACCGATGCAGCCTATCTGATGGGTCTGGCTGATATTAAAAAAGCTGAACCTAACTATAAGGATGCCGAAAAATGGTTTCTCCAAGTACTCAGCGCCTGCCCGTTTTACGATGTTTACCTGTACTTTTATTTAGGTCAGATTGCATATGGGGCCGATCGTTACGGGGATGCGGTGAAATACCTTGAGATTTTCCTGAAAGATGCAGACAAGATCAAAAGCGATGAAGATTACAACAAAGCAATGGAACTCTTTAAATATTCGGGGTTCACCGTTGATGCGCTGGCCCATCCGGTGCCTTTTGACCCTCAGGTAGTAGGTGGAATTTCCACCGACCGGGATGAGTACCTTCCTATTCTTTCTCCCGACAACCAGGTTGCCCTGTTTACAAGGGTAGTAAAGCTTGAAGGAGATAAAAATTCGGTGGTTTCCTCAGCCAGGGCCAAAGAGAAGTTCATGTTCAGCGATCAGGAAAAAGACGGCAGTTATGGCCCGGGAGAGGAAATGCCGGAACCTTTTAATATTCAGGATAATGAAGGAGGCGCCACGCTTACGGCCGATAACAACAGCTTGTTCTATACTGTCTGTAAATACGATAATGCCAAGCATTACCTGAACTGCGACATCTATCATTCCGAACGGGTAAATGGCGACTGGACTCCCATTAAAAGTGTGAGTGACAAGATAAACCTTCCCTATTCATGGGAATCGCAACCAAGCATCTCGGCCGATGGCAGGACCTTGTATTTTGTAAGCGACCGCCAGGGCGGATTCGGGGGCTATGACATTTACCGTTCTATTAAAAATGAAAGTGGCGAATGGGGAACACCTATAAACATGGGTGCGGTCATCAATTCGAAAGGCAATGAAAAATCTCCTTTTATTCATCCCGATGGTAAAACTCTTTATTTTTCGACGGATGGCTGGATTGGTCTCGGAGGGTATGACATTTTTTATTCGAGGATAAATGATAACGGCATCTGGTCAAAACCGAAGAACATAGGCTATCCGATCAATTCACCCGATGATGAGATTGGTTTCTTTGTAAGCACTGACGGGACCAAGGGATTCTTCGCCTCTAATAAATATAACAGTAAGGGCGGATGGGACTTGTATTCCTTTAATCTTTATCAGGATGCCAGACCCGACAGGATATTATTCCTTAAGGGTACAGTTCGTGACGAAAATACAACTGAACCGGTAAAAGCAACAATAGAGCTCAAAAATGTGGAAACGAAGAAGGTAGAGGAGATCCCCCTGGACTCAAATACAGGAAATTATGTTGCCGTAACACCCTACAATAATAATTATGTAATGACTGTGAAAAAGGAAGGATTCGTTTATGAGACGAAGTATATCGCGAAGGTCGACAGCTCCCATCCAGTCGTGAGGAAAGTGGATGTGGAGATCAAGCCCATAGAGCTCAACCAATCATACAGGATCAACGATATTTATTTTGGTTTTAACAAGTTCGATCTCTCAGATGAGTCGATGTTCGTGCTTGACCAGCTGATTGAATTTCTGAGCGAAAATCCAGGTATCTTCATACAAATACAGGGTCATACCGACAATATCGGGAATGACGCCGACAACATGAGACTTTCCGACCACCGTGCACGCTCGGTTTACAATTATTTTGTTCTGAGGGGAATATCCTCGTCACGCCTTACGTATAAAGGTTTTGGCAAAACAATGCCTGTGACCGGTAACGACACGGAGGAAGGTCGGGCAAGAAACAGACGGACGGTGTTTGTGATAACAAAGAAATAGCGAAATGGCGAAATGGTGAAATGGTGAAATAGCGAAATAGCGAAATATCTGACATCCGACATCTGCCATCTGCCATCCGGCACCTACTCCCCAAGCGCTTTTATCACATTCGCCATCTCTATCGCTGCCAATGCCGCGTCAAACCCTTTGTTCCCGCCTTTTGTTCCGGCTCTTTCGATGGCCTGTTCAATGTTGTCTGTTGTAAGTACGCCAAAAATCACGGGAATGCCAGAATCCATTGATGCAGAGGCAACTCCTTTAGACACTTCGGCCGAAACATAGTCGAAATGAGGTGTTGCGCCGCGGATAACAGCTCCCAGGCAGATTACGGCGTCGTATTTACCCGTGACTGCAAGTTTTTTTGCCAAAAGGGGGATTTCAAATGAGCCCGGTGCCCATACCAGGTCGATAGCTTCCTCCTCAGCGCCATGACGCTTGAGACCATCAAGACATCCACTCAGCAGTTTGCCGCTGATAAACTCGTTGAACCTCGCGATCACAATTGCAAATTTCAGCCCTTTGGCATCCAGTTTTCCTTCTATTGTCTTCATGTTATTAGTTGTTAGTTTTTAATCAGATGGCAGATATCAGATATCAGACATCCGCTTTAGCTTCTTCCCAGCTCGCCTACTTTCACCTCCTCAAGTACCAGCATATGCCCCATTTTTTCCTTTTTGGTGCGCAGGTATTTGAGATTGCGCGAATGTTTAATGATCTGAATGGGAATCCTCTCCACGATCTCAAGCCCGAAACCGTGAATACCCGACAGTTTTTTTGGGTTGTTTGTAAGTAATTTAATCTTTTTAATGCCCAGGTCGGCCAGTATCTCGGCCCCTGTGCCATAATCCCGGAGGTCGGCGGCAAAACCAAGTGCATTGTTAGCTTCTACCGTATCCATTCCCTTATCCTGAAGCGAGTATGCCTTCATCTTATTCGGAAAGCCAATCCCCCGCCCCTCCTGCCGCATGTAAAGCAAAACCCCGCTTCCTTCCTTCACGATAGCTTTCATGGCATAATCAAGCTGGTCGCCACAGTCGCAGCGCATCGATCCGAACACATCGCCGGTAAGGCATTCCGAATGAACCCTCACCAACACAGGTTCCTGCCCATTCACCTTACCCCTTACAAGAGCGAGATGGTTTTCGCCCGTGATCTTGCTCACATAACTGTATGCGATAAATTCCCCGTATTTCGTTGGCATCTGCACTACAGCCTCGCGCTGAATAATCTTTTCGGTCTGCCTGCGGTAATCGATCAGGTCTTTTATTGTGATGATCTTAAGCTTATGCTTTTTAACATATTCCATCAGCTCAGGCACTCTGGCCATGGAGCCATCCTCATTCATAATTTCACAAATAACTCCTGCAGGATAAAGGCCTGCCATTTTAGCCAGGTCTACAGATGCTTCGGTATGCCCTGCCCTTACAAGCACGCCACCTTCCTTGTATTCAATAGGAAAGATGTGCCCCGGCCGGGTAAAGTCTCTGGCCCCTGACCTGAGGTCGAGAACTTTCTTTATCGTGAGCGCCCTTTCATGTGCCGATATCCCGGTAGTACATTCAATGGCATCAATAGACACCGTGAAAGCAGTACGGTTAGGATCGGTATTTTTGCTAACCATACGGTCGATATTCAGTTCTTCGAGCCGATCGCGGACTACAGGCAGGCAGATAAGGCCACCACCGTGCTTTGCCATGAAATTAATGATATCAGGAGTAATTTTTTCAGCAGCAACAACCAGGTCGCCTTCGTTTTCGCGATCCTCATCATCCACAACAACAATCATCCTCCCTTTGCGAAATTCATCAATTGCTTCTTCTATAGTGTTGAAAGTATATTCAGTCATAGTAGTTTAATTTCCTTGTTTCAGAATCCGTGCTTATCGAGAAACTCCTTGTCAATTCTGCTTTCTGAGCCTGGAATTCCGGTAAATCTTTCGATGTATTTTGCGACCATGTCGCATTCAATGTTCAGAGCATCTCCCGGCTTTTTATTTCTGAGCGTGGTAACCGCCATGGTATGTGGAATCAGTGAGACATCAAATGAAACCTCATCCACATGAACCACTGTCAGGCTAATGCCATCAAGGGAAACAGATCCTTTGGGGATCATATAGCGAAGTATGTCATGACCAGCTTTCACGGTAATCCACACGGCATTATCTTCTTTTTTTATCTGGCGGATGACTCCGGTACCGTCGATATGACCAGATACAAGATGCCCCCCGAGCCTCGATGAAAGCATGAGAGCCCTTTCAAGATTTACCTCACTGCCAGGTTTCAGAATTCCAAGGTTGGTTTTACGCATGGTTTCAGGCATGATATCAACCGTGAACGAATTCAGGTTTAGAGTAGTGACGGTAAGACAGGCGCCATTTGTATTGACGCTGTCGCCCAACTTCAGATCCGACGCTACCACATCCGCCGTGATTAACATGGAAAAGGAGCTGGTCCCTTTAGTCACATTTTTAACAACCCCGACTTCTTCAATAATACCTGTAAACATCCTTGCGTCATTGTGTTAATTCGTACATCGTACATCGTACATCGTACATCGTACATCGTACATCGTACATCGTACATCGTTCCTGCATCACTTCAAATATCCTTCAATCATCAAATCTGCTCCTATCTTGCGAACCCGCATGGCATACAGATTCATCGCGTCCTCCATCGCTCCGATACCGGCCCCGCCTACCGGTGTAGGGGCTGAAGCTCCTCCGAGTATTTTGGGTGCAATAAACGCGACAACCTTGTCGACCAGCCCATACTTTAAGGCCGAGAACGCCAGTGTGCTGCCTCCTTCGAGCAGTATCCCGTCAATATCCATTCGGCCGAGCTGGTCAAACAGAAAATGCAGGTCGACCCGATTATCCTTTTCGGGACAAATCAAAACCTGCGAACCTCTTCTCCTTAACTCAATGACCTTGCCTTTATCGGCTTTTTCGGTCGTTGCAATAAGGCAAAGCTGTGGTTCGCTGCTAAGCGCCTTTGCTTCCATGGAAATCCTGAGGTGAGAATCAGCAATGATCTTTATTGGCTGTTTAAACTTTCTTCCGGACAGTCTCACATTCAGCATGGGGTCGTCGTAAATTACAGTATTCACTCCAACCATGACCGAGCTTATGCTATGCCGGAGCCGATGTACAATTTTTCTCGATTCCTCTCCGGTAATCCAGCGTGAAGCATTATCTACAGTAGCAATTTTACCATCAAGGGTCATGGCGTATTTAAATACCACGAAAGGTTTACGGGTAGTGATAAATTTAATGAATACCTCGTTCAGTTTTTTGCTTTCGCTTTCGAGAATGCCAGTCTGTACTGCGATTCCGTGATGCTGCAGAATTGCAACGCCCTTGCCGTTTACCAGTTGGTTAGGGTCCTGCATCCCGATTAACACCTTTTTAATACCACTGCGGATGATAAGGTCGGTGCAGGGAGGCGTTTTACCGTGATGACTACAGGGTTCAAGGTTCACGTATAAATCGGCTCCATTTGCCTGCTCTCCGGCCACGGATATTGCCATGACTTCAGCATGATCGCCGCCAAATTCCTTGTGCCAGCCTTCCCCAACGATTTTCCCGTCTTTCACAACTACCGCACCAACCATAGGGTTAGGGGAAACAAATCCCCTGCCTCTGGAGGCAAGGACCAGTGCACGTCTCATGAATTTATTGGCAGTCATCATTTCTTTTCTTTCTGGCAGGGGCATGGCCTGACAATAAAAAAACAGAGCCCCAAAACTAATTTCAGGGCTCTGAGTAAAACCAAAAAACATGAGGGTAAACCACCTCAATATCCAAAGTCTTCTTCCATCCAGACTATAACTGTCGGTACCGTAGTTTCAACGGTTCCCTCTGGAAATCAAAGATGAATAAACATCCATCAATTTTCAGAATAGCGGACTTTACCGCCGATCGGGAATTTCACCCTGCCCTGAAGATATGTAACAATAAAGAACAAAAACCAATTCCTGTACAAAGATACACAATTTTATCAATTGTGAAACAATTAACATTTATTTTTTTGTGTTAAAAGTTTATTGAACAATCAGTTTGCTGTTAATGGTTTCTGTTCCGGCAACGACCCTGATAAAATATATACCTTGCGCATAGGAAGTTATATCCAAATGACCACTAAATTCCCCACTTTGAGTTGAAGATTCTGCAGAAATCAATAACTTTCCGGTACTATTGATGATTGCATAACTGATTTTCTGAGCTTTCAATCCGGAAACGAAAAGATTAGCTGATCCATGTGCAGGATTCGGTGAGATGGTTAGCTGTAGCCCATCGCTGCTCCTCGTTTCAATTCCGGTACAAGGATCCAACAGAACATGCTTTACCTGGCTTACACTCCCGGAGCAGGGGCTGATCGCAGTAGCGGTAATCGTTAGGTTCGCAGATCCTGTGACTTTATCACCGGAACCTATATTATACACGGTTGAAAGCTGGTTGGGGTGACTGAAGCTTCCGTCGCCGCTGGTCGTCCAAAGCACAGAAGCATAGTTTGTTGCCGAACTGCTGAGAGAGATGAAGTCAGCCCAATCGCAAGCCAGCGTATCAGCACCTGTATTTACGGTTGCTAACTGCTGTACATCCACCGAAGCGGAAGCAGAAGCGGAATTGATCCCATCATTCACACTCACATAATACACAGTGTTTTCAGTAGGCTGAATCACAGGGTTCTGCAAAATGGAAGTAAATCCCGCAGGGGCCGAAGTCCAGGAATATGTATAAGACCCGCTGCCACTACCGGGGCTACAGTTCAGCTGGGAACTGGAACCGCTGCAGATTGCCGAAGGGGTTGCCGAGGCGGTTACAGATAGAGGAAGAGCCACATTTTCAGGCACGGTGATATTCTCGAGCTTTATAACAGTAGCTGTGACAACGCAAGCCATATAAAATGTAACATCGCCCGATCCTGCAGAAGGGGCTTTCCACTGAACCACCCAGGTTGCCGGGTTAGAACTTTTCTTTGTAGTGTGAGTAACATATTTTGTCCCCCCGGTTGTATGGCTGCCTGAGCCTGCAATCATTGTCCCGACCTGGGTGCCGGCTAATTTCTGAGGAGAAACCTCAAAGCCCTTATTTCCTGACCCGGTAATATTTACCGTGATATCGTAAGTACTATCGGCTTTGTATCCTGCTGAAGGGATATTTGTAGAAAGAAAACCCGTAATGTTTGAGGATGTTCCCCCATGGCAGTAAGTGCAATTTTACCCGATAAAAAATAAAAAAATATCCTGGTTACGGCAGCCAAGATATAAAAAGAACTCCCAGGGGTAAGCCTGGGAGTTCTTTTCTTTATAAAAAAAATATTATTGAATTATGAGTTTTTCGATCCGGTTGCCGGTCTCTGTCTTAACTTTCAGGATATAGCTTCCTTTAGGCAGGAATGAAAGATTAAGGCGGTCATTAATAGTATTTCCCGACGCTTGATATACCTGTTGGTAGACCGGGTGCCCCTGAAGGTCAGTAACAACCACTTCGGCACTTAGGGTTCCGGGATTCGTAATTTTCAGATCGAATATTCCGTTCGAAGGGTTAGGTTGAACCGATATATTCATTGTTTTTACCAGGTCATTAACTCCTGTGCAAGGATCGAACAACACGGTCACTGTATCTGTAGCCAAACCATGGCAGGGAAGCTGGGCATGCACCATAAGAACCAGTTTAGCGCCATCCTGTTTGTCGAGAGCCATCGGGTGGTATTGGGTTACAAGGGCCGTTGGATCGTCAAAATATCCATCACCAAGGGTTGACCATAGACTCTGGTCATAACCGATCCCGCTGCCATGAACTGTAAACACAGGAACATAGTTGCAATATACCGTGTCGTTTCCTGCATATGCTGAAGCCGGAGCCTGAACAGTAACACGCACCGAATCAACAAAAGTATTAACGCCATCGCTTACACTTGCAATGTATGTTGTACTGAGAAGGGGATGAGCCCAAAGACTTTGCAGGCTTGATGTGAACCCGGCAGGATTCGATGTCCATGAATAGGTGTAAGTACCACTGCCTCCTGTAGCGGAAACCGATAGCTGGGTACTATCACTGCCACAAATAAGGTTCGGAACAGCCGATACTGTGGCCATCAGAACATTTCCGAAGGAGAAAGCGCCTATCCTGGTTTTCCAGCCCATGGATGATGTAGTTGCAAAATATTCCTGAGTATACCAGAATTTTCCTGGTGCGGAGGGGTCTGCATTCATAGCGCTGTAATCACCCCATCGTGATCTGCCACCATAAGTGTAGGTCTGTGAACCACCACCGGCTACGATGGTTTTATCGGTAATAGAGAAAGTGTTAAGGGGATCGCTCTCAACGCGGCCTGCGTATGCAATAGAGGGATATACCGATGAACTGGCCATTGAATATCCAAGTGCGATATTGTTCTGGGCATCGATGGCTATGCTACCCATCCAGCGGTTGGTTGCATCGGGGGTGAACGTACTTTCCTGGTATACAGTCCACGCAGCAGGGTCGGTACCGTCGTTACGAAGTTCCCACCAACGGATGCCGCCATGACCACTTACGTTTACCGTTGCATTGGCCACCATGGCCCAATGGTCGCTGAACTTTCTGAATGGAAGGCGGAACATAAGCCGGCCGGGAATAGCATCCAGCTGGGTGCTCGTACCTTTCTGGGGAATGCCAGAAAGAGTTCCATTAAAAGCAGAAACAGGAACGGTGCAAAGCAAAGTGTATGTTGAACTTGCAGGAGTTACCCAATCCACATGAAAAGCATACATCCTGATATGGCCCGATTTTAGCCAGGCAAAGAAATTCGGTGTACCTAAAGGAGGATATTCCCCGTCACAATCAGAAGGCAGTATAGCATATGCTTCATTGGAACTTGGCAGAGTAAAGAATACCATACTCGCGGTAGGGCTTCCTGCATACATGGCGGCCTTATCGAAGCAAGCCGCACCTGTACCTATATAGTTTGTAGCACCTGAAGAGAAGCGGTTTGATGTCATATAAATACCGTCGGGCCATACTCCAAGTTTAGGATAGTCGGGCATATCGGTAAACTGAAACTGGTAACGGTAATAAGAACCTGTAGGATCACCTGTCTGTGAAACCGCTACCATTTCCCAAAACGGCCCGTTAGGATATGTTGGCATTGAAAACTGGGTAAAAATCCATCGGTTTTCAATTTCATCGTAAAGAACTACCGCATCACCATCATTTGAATTGTGGGGAAGACCGGTAAACATCGCACTGTTTGCAATGGGTCCGATTAGTTTGTTACCTGCTTTATCATAAATTGAATAATGCAGGTTAACTACCTGGAAATAATTGTTCGGGCCAACATCGCCATCGGTGTCGGGAGGAAAAAGATTATCGATGTTGCTAATGCCATCATATGAAAGCAAAAGGCTGTCGGCTGTGCTGCTGCCAGGATAATTCTGAAGAGTGCGATCTGCAGTGATCATTGGTTCATCCTTGGGAAAACCAAAAGGATAAAGGTTGTTCTTCACTACACCGTCCTTCCAGGAATTGTCAGCATGCTTTGGAGCCAATTTTACAAGATCCCTAAGTGGTGGTGACACATCAAAATACACATTCTTAAATACCTGGGGTTTTAAAGGAGGTTCTGTCTGAGCCATAACACTTCCAAGCGCCAGGCTGCAGCACATCAATAGTGTAAATACGTTTTTCATAATTGCGCTGATATTGAGTGGATAAGATTTACTTATAAAATTTTACAGAAATTTTTCATGATACAAAAGTAGTGGAAAGTTAAGTAAATAATACAATCTGACCATTTTTTTATATAATTTTAACTCCGTAAAATGATGAAAAGATGAACATTATAGTTACAGGAGCCGGAAAAGGCATTGGTTATGAGCTCGTTAAAATCCTCTCCAGGCATAAGCAGAACCATATACTGGCCCTCTCCAGGAAAATGAGTGATCTGAAGGAACTTGCAAACGATTGTCGTAAACAGACGCCCGAAGCAAAGATCACTCCTTACGAATTTGACCTGAATCAGTTTGATTTTTATCCTTTCATAGCACAGAGAGTGGAATCGATGCTTCACCGTATCGATATCATCATTCATAATGCAGGCCGGCTTGTAAACAAACCTTTTTCAAAGACCGAACAAGGCGATTTCGACGAGATTTATAATGTAAACGTGAAAGCCCCTTTCTTTTTCACCCAGGCTCTCCTGCCACTGATGAACAGAGGTGGGCATATCGTAATGGTAAGCAGCCTTGGAGGAGTTCAGGGATCGATAAAATTTCCCGGACTCTCGGCCTATAGTTCCAGCAAAGGAGCCCTGGCCATTTTAAGCCAATGCCTTGCAGTGGAACTTTCAGATCAGGATATTCATGTTAATTGCCTGGCCTTGGGCTCGGCACAAACCAAGATGTTCGAAAAAGCTTTTCCTGGTATCAAAGCCCCTCTCTCCCCACAACAGATGGCCTCGTTTATTGCTGACTTTGCCGTTACCGGGCAAAAGTATTTTAACGGGAAAGTATTGGAGGTAGCGCTTTCGGGAACGTGAATTCAAATGGTGAAATGGTGAAATAGCCCGCAGCTTCACACCGCCGCTACGGTGTTCCACCTGAGGCGGCTTGTGTGAACTGCTTCGCTACCGTAATTTCACCATTTCACCATTTCACAATTTCACCATTTCACAATTTCACCATTTGTCTACAGGTACCCTCCCCCATCCTCCATCTTCCCGGTAAACGGTGCTATTGCGCGATGATAAATCCCATGTACCCAGGCGATGGCCATACCATAATTCGTTACAGGTATTCCTGCATCTACAGCAGGTTTCAAGCGGTTTAGCAGCTGCCTCCTTGTGATCATGCACCCTCCGCACTGTATTACCATGGCATAATCTGTAATTGGCCTGCTTACCTCACCTAATCCAGAGACCACATCGAACGAAAGCTGCATCCCTGTGAAATTATTCAGCCATCGAGGAATCTTCACCCTACCGATATCGTCGCAGGAAACATGGTGGGTGCACGATTCAAGAATAAGAATACGATCGCCCGACTTCAAATCACTGATCCTTGGAGTACCCTTAAGGTAGTTTTCAAAATCACCTTTCTGTCGAGCCAATAAAATACTGAAACTGGTCAGTGGGATTTCTTTCGGGATGGCCGCGTCGGCCTTTGGAAAGACCTGGCTGTCGGTGATGGCCAGAACAGGTTTTGGGTACATCTTCTTAATATAGGCATCCACCTCCCTTTCTTTGCATACCACACAGATCCCGTCATTATCAAGAACATCCCTGATCACCTGCATTTGGGGTAATATCATCCGCCCTTCAGGAGCTTCAATATCAATAGGAGTGATTAAAAGTACCGAGTCGCCATAGGAAATCAGATCCCCCACAAGCGGCCTTTTCGTATATGCCGACTCTGGGATTGTTTCACGTATAAGGCGGATGACATCCTCCAGCTTATCGGACCGTAAGGCGGAAAAATCAAGAACGGGTACACTGTACTTTTCTTCCAGAACCCTGAGCAATCCTGCATCCAGCATCTCCTCATCCGACTTATTATGGATTATGACAAAGGGCAGGCCTGCTTTCCGGAAGTCCCTGATCAGATTTTTTTCGTCATCCTCAAAGGTATTATGAGTAATGAGCAGCAATGCCAGGTCCACCTGGGCAAGGGCTTCTCTTGTTCTTGAGATACGCTTTTCGCCCAACACTCCGCTGTCGTCAATTCCAGCCGTGTCAATCATCACAACAGGTCCAAGCAGCGGAATCTCAATCGACTTTTTAACGGGGTCGGTTGTAGTTCCTGCAATATCAGAAACAATGGCTACTTCATGCCCGGCGATAGCGTTAATCAGAGAGCTTTTCCCGACATTCCTTCTTCCGAATATCCCGATATGTGGTTTTGTATCACGTCCTCGTTTCATATAGCTACTTTTTTATCAGATATCAGATATCCGATATCAGATATCCGAGTTTCAATAAATTCTCTGGTTTAAGAGCTTCAAGAAGCCTCTCCGGTTCAACAAGTTTAAGGCGGTCGTTGGCTTCGGCAACCGTAAGATTATCTGATTTCATCAGCCAGGCAAGTTCAGAGGCCTTTTTATACCCTAACAGGGGTAGCAGGGCTGTAGTAATGGAAGGGCTTCGCATCAGCTGATCCTGGCTTACATCCGAATGGATAACCAGACCATCAAGCAGATTCTGCTTTAATGAATTATTGGCGGCGATAAGCAGCTTAAGACTGCTGATCATGGCGTGACCGATTAATGGAATGTAGGCATTAAGCTCAAGGGAACCCTGGCCGCATAAGCCCGACACGAGCTGGTCGTTGGCATACACCTGATGTGAACAGCTTATAACAAATTCAGGAATAACCGGGTTTACTTTTCCCGGCATTATCGTACTTCCCGTTTGTCGAGGGGGAATGCTTAACGCGGGTATAGGTTTATTTAAGTCGGAAGCCATCAGCCGTATATCGGAAACCATTTTCTCGAGATTCACTGCATGGGCTTTGAGTGTGGCATGTACTTCAACAAAACTGTCAAGGTTGGATGTGGCGTCGGCCATATTTTCGCTCCTGGCGATGGGTAAACCGGTAAGTTTCTGAAGATTATTCACGACTTCCATGATAAAAAAACGAGGAACTGATAAACCGGTGCCAACGGCTCCGCCTCCCAGGTTGACCAGTTTGAGACGTTCCGAACATTTCGAAACCCTCCACCAGTCGCGCGAAAGCGCCTCACTATAAGTGCTGAATAATTTTCCAAACGATGTCGGAACAGCTTCCTGCATCTGGGTATATCCGATTCTGAGTTCATTTCTGCCAGCATTCTCCGTCTTTTCAACAGCAGATCGCGCTTCATTGATGGCAGACTCCAGCTTAATGAGTAGTTTTATTATGCAAATTTTTAATGAAGTGGGGATGACATCGTTAGTCGACTGAAACAGGTTGGCATGTTCAAACGGATCAACCACAGAATAATCGCCTGGCTTCCTTCCCAGTTTGATCAGTGAAACATTCGAAATGATCTCATTGGCATTCATATTTATACTGGTTCCGGCACCCCCTGAAACTGCAGGGACTATCCAATGATGGAAATACAAGCCCTCAGCCACTTCCGAAGACGACCTTATAAGTGCTTCCAGCACTTCATCAGATAAAGATTTTATATTCTTTTCCGGCACTTTCTGAGCAGCGGCAATGAAATAATCCCGACAGGTCAGATAACAGGCTTTTTTTACAATTCCTATAGCCTCATACCACTCTCTGTGAAAGGCTGTTCGGTCAGGGAAATTCTCCCTTGCCCTGCACGAATTGATACCATACAAGGCTTCTGCAGGGATCTCCATTTCTCCCAGAAAATCTAATTCTTTTCTTATTTCAGCGTTAGGTTTCTTCATAATCAGTGTTTCGTAATTTATTGTACCTTTACAGGGATTTATCCTGGGCCTTAAACTTGAAACGACTACACTTTCTCTGTTTACTGTTTTTGTTTCCTGTGATGTTAGCCGGGCAAACAAACACCGACTTCTGGTTTGCAGCTCCTGAAGTAACTTCCGGCCACGGCGACACACCCATCTATTTAAGGTTGACTTCATTCGGCCAGACTGCAAATGTAACGATTTCGGAGCCTGCCAACACAGCAGCCAATTTCCCGGTTATTAATGTTACTATACCGGCAAATTCCACAAACTCGGTCAACCTTACAACCCGTAAGGATCAGGTCGAGTGTAAACCACCAAATACTGCGCTTAATCTTGGAATACATATTCATTCAGATGTTCCTATAACTGCATATTACGAAGTAGCGAATACGTTGAACCCGGAAATTTTTACATTGAAAGGGAACAATGCACTTGGCACATCGTTTTTCATTCCTGCTCAAAGCATTTTATATAATGAACCCTCCTTAACTCCTAAAGCGTACAATACCTTTGACATCGTTGCAACGGAAGACAATACAACCGTAATCATTACACCAAAAAAGGCCATCGTTGGCCATGCAGCAGGAGCTCAATTTACAGTTACTCTCGACAAAGGCCAGGTATACAGCGCTCAGGCCACCGGACAACTTGGGGTTGATCATTTAATGGGCTCGGTGGTAACATCCGATAAACCCGTTGCAATCACCATGAAAGATGACTCTGACCATTATACGGGAACAGGCTGTTACGATATGACAGGGGATCAGATTGTTCCTGTAAATATTATCGGTTCTCAATACATTGTTGTAAGAGGGTATACAAACTCCACGGTGAACGACTGGGTTTTCGTTACGGCGACTGTCGCTAACACCCAGGTTAGTGTTAACGGAACTGTTGTCTATACCATCCCCAACGCAGGAGACAGCTATAGTTTTAATATGACTTCGGGCAATTTATGTACCTCAGTTCAAAGTGATCATCCGGTATACCTTTTGCATCTTACCGGTTACGGTTGTGAAACAGGCTCAGCGCTCTTACCTGCAATGGACTGTACTGGTTCAACCCAGGTCGCTTTTACAAGGACCACATCCTTTTCATTTGAAATGATCGTTCTCACCAAGACAGGCGCCCAGGGCTCTTTTACCGTTGATGGGAATGCAGGTATTATCACGGCCGCAGATTTCTCGACAGTACCTGGAGTCACAGGTTATGTTTATGCCCGTAAAGACCTTTCGGTTGGAGTGCTTGGTACCGGAGCTCATATCCTGGCCAATTCCCAGGACATTTTCCATATGGGGGTTATCCATACATATGATGGAGGGCAATCAGGATGTTCCTATGGTTACTTTACCGATTTCGCAAGTCTGAACCTTGGACCGGATCAGGCCGTATGTCAAGGCTCTTCAGTCACTTTCAACGCCGGGCCAAACCGGCAAAGCTATCAGTGGTTTTATAACGGAACCCCTTATGCAACAGGTGTTCAGACCATAACTGTAAACGCCCCTGGATTGTATTCGGTGACGGTGGATGATCACGGATGTATTTTATCAGATGAAGCCCAGCTTAGCACCAATCCCCTGCCTACCCCTGTTATCACCGGGATCACAAGTTTCTGTGAAGGGAATTCCCAGCAGCTTAGCGTACAGGGTACATATCCTTCCTATTTATGGACTACAGGAGCGACCACCCAAACTATCACGGTAAGCGCCAGCGGCACTTATGGGGTTGCAGTAACCGATAATAATGGTTGTGATGGCAGCACTTCTGTTCTTGTTACAGTGCATCCTCTTCCTACCGTTACCCTGACACAACCCGCATCGACCTGCTTAAACACTGCACCCTACGCTCTTACCGGTGGCAGCCCTGTTCCAGGTGTTTATTCCGGGACCGGGGTAAACTCCGGGACTGGTTTTTTCAATCCATCGGCAGCAGGTCCGGGGGGCCATTTAATAACATTTACATACACTGATGCTTACGGATGCACCGACGCCGACTCAAAAACAATTATGGTCTTCTCTCCTCCCACAGTTCAACTGGCCCCCCAGGCGGCCGTGTGCATCTCGGTACCTCCTTATCTGCTTACAGGCGGAACACCGGCTGGTGGAATTTACTCCGGGACCGGGGTAAATTCCGGGACTGGATTTTTCAGTCCATCTGCAGCAGGTCCGGGTGCCCATTCAATAACTTATACCTATACCGACGCAAACGGGTGCACGAACACAGCCTCCAAAACACTTATGGTTAATGCCCTTCCTTTGGTTCAGCTCGCAAACCAGCCTTCAGTCTGTATCTCGGCATCACCTTTCCTTCTCACAGGAGGAACCCCTGCCGGAGGGATTTACTCCGGTACGGGAGTGAATTCCGGGACTGGTTTTTTCAGTCCGTCTTTAGCTGGTCCGGGAGGCCATGCAATTACCTACACCTATACTGATGCCAATGGCTGTATCAACACGGCTGTTAAAACGCTTACCGTAAACCCGCTTCCCGTGGTTCAGCTGGCTGCCCAGGCTGGGGCCTGTGTAACCGATCCGCCTTATGCCTTAAGCGGAGGATCCCCTTCAGGCGGGACCTATTCAGGCTGGGGTGTCAATTCCTCAACCGGGATTTTTGATCCCTCTTCAGGAATAGGGTCGCACAACATCACTTATACATACATCAATTCTAACGGTTGCACGAATTCCGATTCCAAAATACTAAGCGTTTTCAATCTTCCCGTGGTCATATTGCCGGCCCAGCCTGCTGTTTGTATCTCAGATCAGCCATATGCCTTAAGCGGGGGAACCCCTTCGGGAGGAACCTATTCCGGGTGGGGAGTGAATTCCCTCACCGGCATCTTCGATCCGTCGTCAGGGGGTGGGCTGCATACTATTACTTATACCTACAGTACATCCAACGGCTGTACCAGCTCCGATTTCAAGGTACTTACCGTTAATACACTTCCCATGGTACAGCTTTCCGACCAGGGTGCAATCTGCATCTCCGTTCCTCCTTTTATACTAAGCGGTGGAAGCCCGGCAGGACCAGGAGGTATTTACTCCGGAACCGGGGTGAATTCATTAACCGGAATGTTCAGTCCTTCCGTGGCAGGCTCTGGCGATTTTATTATAACCTATACATACACCGATGCCAACGGCTGCAGCAATACAGCTTCCAAAACAATCACAGTCTACCCCCTTCCCGTGGTTCAGCTATCAGCCCAGTCTGCAGTCTGCATCTCGGTTCTACCTTTTCTGCTTACCGGAGGCAACCCGGCAGGCCCGGGTGGTGTTTACTCAGGTCCGGGAGTGAATTCCCTGACCGGTTTTTTCGATCCTTCCTCAGGACCGGGCGGGCATCTGATCACATATACTTATACTGATGTCAACGGTTGTATCAGCACAGATTCCAAGACCCTCACTGTCAACCCTCTCCCCCTGGTTGAGCTGGCAGCCCAGTCTGACGTATGTATCTCGGTTCCGGCATTTCCTCTAACCGGAGGTAGTCCCACAGGTTCGGGAGGTGTTTACTCCGGCCCGGGAGTCAATTCCGTAACCGGATATTTCGATCCTTCCTCAGGGGCAGGTCCGCATCTGATCACCTATACCTACACTGATGCCAACAGCTGCATCAGTACGGATTCCAAAACACTCAATGTTAACGTTCTACCAGTGGTTCAACTCCTTGCCCGGTCGCCTGTCTGCATCTCGGTTCTGCCTTTTGCCTTAACAGGCGGCTATCCCACTGGAGCGGGAGGCGTTTACTCCGGGCCAGGAGTGAATTCTGTGACCGGATTTTTTGATCCATCTTCCGGCGCAGGAAATCATACTATTACATATACTTTTACTGATGCGAATGGCTGTTCTGATGTAGATTCCAAAATACTGACCGTTTACCCGTTGCCCGTTGTTCAGCTTTCAGCCCGGTCTGCCGTCTGCATCTCTGTTCCGCCTTTCCAGTTGACCGGAGGAACACCCTCGGGCGGTACCTTCTCTGGTCCCGGGGTCAATTCCGTTACCGGCTTCTTCAACCCTTCCGCGGGAGCAGGCACACATCTGATTACTTATAGTTATACGGATATCAACGGCTGTACAAACACTGACTCTAAAACACTTACCGTGAACCCTCTACCCGTGGTTCAACTGTCGGCCATGGCCGCCGTTTGCATCACCGTTCCGCCTTTTCTCTTAAGCGGAGGAACCCCCCAGGGAGGCACATATTCCGGTGTTGGAGTTAACTCATCAACAGCGATGTTCGATCCGGCAACCGGTTCGGGTGTACACGTGATAACCTATTCTTATACCGATGCAAATACCTGCAGCAGCCTGGCCACATCCAATCTAACCGTTATCCCTCTGCCTTTGCCCTCTGGTAGTGTGAGCGGACCAAGCCCTGTTTGTGAGTCAACACAGAATATCCCATACTTACTGAGCGGAACGGACCCGCTTGCAACATCCTTTAACTGGGAGATCAGCCCGACTCTCGCAGGAACGATCAGCGGAACCACAACTTCCCCCCTGGTTTCTTTAAATACAGGTTATTCCGGCAATATAAGTATCCGCTTCCAGCCGGTAAGCAATTGCGGAGACGGGAACGTCTCAGGGTATACCAACATAACTGTTAACCCGAACCCTGACGTCTGGCTCCAGTCATGCAATGACCAGGTTACAACAAAAGGGGCAAAACCATTCCATCTGAAAGGCGGCATTCCACCAGGGGGTGTCTATGGTATCGACGGAATACCTGTACCATCCGGCATACTCGATCCGGCCAGCCTTAGCCCCAGTCCGCCCGATCACATTATATCATATACCTATACAAACAGCTTCAACTGTGCCATCAGCAAAACCCAGTCACTGAAAGTGAACAATGCTTCAAATTTTCTATGTAAAACCACGCTGACCGACATAAGAGATATGAAGACCTATCCGACATTTGAAATCATCATCGGAGGTATCCCCCAATGCTGGATGTCGGCAAACCTTAATTACGGCAGTTTTATCCAGGGCAATTTACCACAGACCGACAACTGCAACATAGAAAAATACTGCCAGGGAAATGATGTTTCAAAGTGCACTGCCTCAGGCGCATTCTACCAATGGGACGAACTTATGAATTACCTTCCAAACGATAACGCATTCGCTGAAGGCAAACAGGGATTGTGCCCACCCGAATGGCATGTACCCACTGAAGCCGAATGGGCCGGGCTTGAAAATTACTACCTGGGGCCGGGACTTGCAGGATGGACACTTACCGACTCATACTCCTTAAATGGTTTTCATGCAAAAAACAGGGGAATCCTCTATCAGAATGAAGTATGGGCCTTCATGCCACCGGGCTTTTCAGCAACTATGTTCTGGACTTCAACTCTTAACTCGCCTGACAACACGAGAATTTTCAGTCATGGTTTGAATGAAATAAATTATAGTGTGTCAAAATATTTCTCAACACGGGGCAACGCTTTACAGGTTAGATGTGTCAAGGATTAGGAAATTATAATATTTAGTATTTTTATAATCCGGCAATTATACGACAAATCATAACGGTTTTTTATGAGAAAATTCCGTTTACTTTTTACAGGCATCTCTCTGCTTCTTCTTGCTTTCGTTGTCAACGGGTACAGCGAAGGCTCAAAACAGCTTAATACTGCTTGTATTACCATGAGTACCAATCTATACCTTTGCAATGACTTTACAAATCATTGCAATGGCACTGGTGGAATCAGATCCCAATTCGCGGTATATAATGCAACCCAGAGTGCCACTTCTGATAATCGTTTATACTTTGTGACTAACTCGGCCGATGAAGTCGTGTTAATGGGTTTTCAAAAGGGAACGACCCCGAACGGCACTAAGATCGTTTTCCGCATTAAAGATATCAACGATGCAGTTGTTTACTCAGAACAGGATCTTCCGACAGCTTCACCTGGATATATTGCCTTTATTCCCCAGGCATGCAACGGGCCTAATCAGACACTTCCTCCGCCTGCAAATACAGGCTACAATGCAATAAGCTGGAACCCGCCATCGATCGGTACATTTTACATTGAATTCGCCCTCAAAGTTACCGCAACCGGAGCTTACACCAATAATCAGTTCAATATTGACTTGTTTGATATCACTATTTATAATACGGTCACCAGCGAGGTCAAGGCCGGCAGACTTTATTCCAAAAGCTGGCAGTTCTCGGAAGCCAGTAATTTTACGGGAATAAATTATGTATTGTCTGATGACGGCATTGTGACTTCAATGCAGTTTAATAATATGGATGGAGGAGCCTGGATACAATATGCAAACCAGACAGGATGCGGCAATTCGAACTGGGTTACCGACAGAAAATCACTTTATCATCTGCAAGCTTTGTTTCCACAGTATAAAGTTTTTCTGAATTCTCCTGATGCCGATGTCTTTGCTATTGCCACCACTCTGGGGAACATCGTTCCTCCTGATCCGTATGGAGAAAGAAACTGTGACGGCACGGTTGATTTTTACGTAAATGTAGACAAAGGCGGCAATGTTGAGATTGATCTGAACTTTGTTCCTGCAATTTATACCCCAAGGGTTCTCAGCAAAGTCGTGGTAGCCGGACTAAACTCCGTTCACTGGGACGGGAAAGACGGGAACAATGTTAATGTCCCGAATAATGTGAGTATTTCCTTCACGGTTAAATATATCAATGGGTTAACGAACCTCCCCCTCTATGATGTGGAAGGTAATTCAAGTGGATTACTTGTATCACTTGTCGCTCCTGCCGGAGCGGCCCCGAATGTATACTGGGATGACTCGAACATCTGGGCACACGGCGCAAACTCAGCTGATGTTATAGAGAATTATACAACAGGAGGATGCCCTTCGACAGGAGGATTTCCAGGTTGCCATAAATGGCCAACTGCCTGGGGAGATCAAAATACTATTAACTCCTGGTGGTATACAGTATCAACAAGTACTTCCTATCCCGCTATCAGCGAGTGGCGTAGTCCACAAACCCTGGTATACTCAGTTCCTGCCCAGTCTTTGTGTGCTGGTGCAACAGGGGTTGTCATCGCCGTAAATGCAGAACCTAATACCGAAGAATACCATTGGTCGTATACAGGTACCGGTATTGTAACATTCCTGCCATCTGCCACGACCACTTTGCCCACGGTGACCGTAAATTTTGACATTAACGCTACATCAGGCGACATCGTTGTGTACGGAACAAATACCAATTGCAACAGTGCCCCCAGTCCCCCGGTTCACCTGGTTGTTACCCTGCATGCCAGCCCTATTCCCACTTTATCGGGCCCTGCTTCAGTGTGCAACATGAGCATGACAAATAATTATTTCACCGAGGCTGGCAATAATACATATGACTGGGCTGTAATACCCGATGGAAGCGCTATCTCAGGGGGTACTCCAACAGATCCTACAGCGACTATCTATTGGTCGAGTCCCGGAATTAAAACAGTTTCCGTTACTTACCATAACACTTACGGGTGTGCTGCAGTCAATCCTGCAGTTAAAATTGTAACCGTGAATCCTTTGCCAACAGCGACCATTTCGGGTACAACATCCGTATGCCAGAATTCAACTCCCCCGGATATCACTTTTACAGGTGGGGCAGCTACCGCGCCATATACTTTTACATATACTATCGATGGCGGGCCGGATCAGACCATAACGACGATCTCAGGAAACAGCGTAACATTAGCTGTGCCTACGGCTATAACGGGAACGTTCACTTATACGCTGGTGAGCGTGCAGGACGGTAGCGCAACAACATGTTCCCAGGCACAGACCGGAAGTGCCGCCGTTACCGTGAACCCCCTGCCAACAGCAACAATCTCGGGAACAACCATAGTTTGCCAAAATTCATCTGCGCCTCTCATTACCTTTACCGGTGCATCCACTGCGGCCCCTTATACTTTTACATACAAAATCAATGGCGGATCAGATCAAACCATAACCACGACATCAGGAAACAGTGTTACAGTCTCCTCTCCAACAGCTATAGCGGGAACCTTCACGTATTCACTGGTCAGCGTGCAGGATGCGAGTCCCACGACATGTTCACAGACCCAATCAGGCGACGCTACCGTTACCGTGAATCCTTTGCCAACTGCAACTATTGCAGGCACAACGGCTGTTTGTCAGAATTCTGCAGCTCCAGATATAACTTTTACCGGTGCATTGGCAACGGCACCTTACACTTTTACATATAAAATCAATGGAGGATCAGATCAAACCGTAACCACAACATCAGGAAACAGCGTAACGGTCTCCGTTCCGACAACTTCAGTGGGCATATTCACCTATTCCCTGGTGAGTGTGCAGGATGCAAGTTCAACTGCATGTTCACAATTGCAGACAGGAAGCGCTGCTGTTACCGTGAATCCGCTCCCCGTTCCTAACATCGCAGGTTCTGCTACGGTATGCTCGGGAGTGACCGGTGTATCGTATTCTACAGAATCATCCATGACAGGTTATTCGTGGACCGTCTCTCCGGGAGGAGCCATCACTTCAGGTTCAACAACAAATACAATTAATGTAAGCTGGAATACGCCCGGTTCTCAGACCGTTTCGGTAAACTACACTAATGCTAACGGTTGTTTGGCTGCTACTGCCACGGTTAAAAACGTTACAGTGAATCCCCTGCCAACAGCCACTATTACCGGGACTGCATCGGCATGCCAGAACTCTGCTTCTCCCCTCATCACCTTTACCGGCGGGTCAGCTACAGCGCCTTATACATTTATTTATCAAATCAATGGAGGTGCCCCTCAGAATGTTACTACAGTCATCGGAAGCAGTGTAACTGTAGGCGCTCCCACAAATATCCTCGGCACTTTTATTTATTCCCTGCTCAGCGTGCAGGAGTCAAGCTCAACCACTTGTTCACAACTGCAGACCGGATCTGCAACAGTTTCTGTAAATCTGTTGCCTACAGCCAGTATATCAGGTACAACGGCCGTTTGCCAGAATTCCGCTGCCCCCCTGATCACTTTCACGGGAGCCTCAACAACGGCGCCATATACTTTTACTTATAATATAAACGGAGGCAGCGATCTCACAGTAACCACAGTAAGCGGGAACAGCGTTACAGTGCCTGCACCTACAAGCATTTCAGGCACTTTTACCTATAACCTACTCAGCGTTCACGATGCAAGCGCTACACCCTGTTCACAATCCCAGTCAGGGAACGCTGTCGTTACAGTGAATGCCCTGCCAACAGCCACAATCACTGGGACAGCAGCTGTTTGCCAATATTCAGCTGCTCCTCTGATCACCTTTACCGGCGCCTCCACCACCGCACGCTATACTTTTACTTATAAAATTAACGGAGGTATTGATCAGATCGTGTCTACGACTTCAGGGAACAGTGTGACTGTGTCTGTACCAACAACCACAGTGAATACTTTCGCCTATACACTGGTCAGTGTGCGGGATGGAAGTGCAACCGCTTGTGCTCAAACCCAATCGGGAAGCGCTATCGTTACTGTAAATCCTCTGCCTACAGCCACCATTTCAGGAACAACCGTTGTTTGCCGGAATTCCGTTGCTCCCCCTATCACTTTCACCGGCTCATCCGCTACAGCGCCTTATACTTTTACTTATAAAATCAACGGAGGAGCCAATCAGTTCGTGACTACCTCTGCCGGAAGCAGCGTTACGGTTCCGGCATCAACATCAGGCGTGGGCACTTTTATCTATACCCTGGTGAGTGTGCAGGATGCAAGTTCAACTGCATGTTCACAACTGCAGTCAGGAAATGCGACAGTTACCGTGAATCCTCTGCCATTTGTTGATCTTTCATTATGCAATGACGCGAAAACAACCACTACTTCAAAACCCTTTACCCTCAAAGGTGGTGTGCCCCCGGGCGGACAATATTACATCGACGGAATACTTGCCGGCGGTGGCATATTCAACCCCGCTGCCCTTTCTGCCTCAACCCACCTGATCACCTATTCCTTTACCGATTTCAACACCTGCTCAAGTACATCAGTATCCGTCCCCATTACCGTGAACACCGGAAGCCCGACCGGAAGCTGTCCCGCAACATTTATTGACCCCAGGGATAACCACTCTTACAGGGCCTTCACCCTGGGAAGCCACTGCTGGATGCTCTCCAATCTTAACTACGGCACAAAAATGGCTTCCGATCTGACACCTCAAAGCAACAACTGCTCCCCCGAGAAATACTGCCTCCCCTCCGATGCCACCTGTGTCTCTTATGGTGGTCTCTATCAATGGGACGAACTCATGCAGTACCAGGTTCCGGCCCCGGGTCTCAGCCTGCAGGGTCTTTGTCCTCCCGAATGGCATGTACCCGCTCAGGCAGAATGGCAGAATCTGATCGATGCCGTTGCATCCATGACCCCCGGCGACGGCCTTGCGGGAAGTTATCTAAAAGACACCAATCCAGGGTTTGGATTCCATGTCCTGCTCGACGGGATCTATTATCTCAACAACACCTGGGCATTCACTTCAGGGAACCTGACGGCAACCATGTTCTGGACCTCCGCTACCAGCGGTTCATACCATGCAATTGCCCGGGGTTTGAATAATTACAACTACAGCGTGTCGTTATATCCTTCCTCGAGGGCCAACTCATTCCCGGTTAGGTGTGTAAAAGACTGAAGTAAACGTGCGATATTATTGACAGGCATGGTGATCGGTGTAATTATTCGGTCATAATGTTAGGAAAAAACAAAATAAAATTTTCCTAACAATTAATTTTTTTAAACTACTTTTACGTGCAAGTATTTCAAATGAAACAATTTAGCAGCTCGCACTTGCACTCTCCAGTAGATTATATAATCTTTATTATTCTCGTTTTTTACTGTTATACCTGCAGCGCTCAGGGACAAGACACGGCATTTTATCAATCCCAGGTGAATAACAGCAACCATTCTATTGATAAATTAGATGCCGATACCCTTAAAACCGATTTGATCTGGAAACCGGTTTCCATTTCCAAAGGAGCGACCTCACTTCTTGAGCCAGTTCCTAATTATCGAATGGTGAGAAAGGTTTTCACTGACAAGCAGAATTTTTTACTAGCTCCTGTCACCTCAAACTGCATCAATTCTGATTTTTCTTTTGCAACTTTCACCAATTGGCAAGGATGTTATGGAAACTGGACCAGCCCTTCATTTACTCCGGCCTGTAATAACCCAAACATGCCCTGGTATAACACGCCCAGTGGAGGAAGGTTTGAAATCATTACAGCCCCCGCACCCCCTTTTGTGCTGTACGATCCATGCATCAGTGCGATTCCCCAGGTTTATCCTGGTGAAACACATTCTGCACTCATTGGCAACAGAGTCTGCTTTAATAGTGGAGGCTCTGGCCCTCCTTCTGGTCAAAAAATTGACAGGCTTATTTACCCATTCAATTATGACCCTAACAACAGTTTTTTTATATGGAAGGCTGCAATTATTATGGGGAACCCTGGCGGAGCCAACCATGAAACACCTGATAAAAGGCCCAGGTTCACAGTAGCATTAAGAGATCATAATACTCAAGCATTAGTAAGCTCTGCCTGCGGTTTCTGGGATATCAATCCACTTGACAATCCGGCCGATTGGACTTATGTCACTTTACCAGGTAGTAATAATTATGCATACAGGCCGTGGAAGACTGTAGGATTGGATTTATCAACTTTTGGGCTAACGAGCGGGCAATCAATCGATGTCATATTTGAAGTTCATGGTTGTTCACCTGGAGGTCATACGAGCTATGCCTATGTTTCAGCATTGTGTGGCTCCATGTCGGTCCAGGTCGAGGGCTGCGAGGGTTCCGGTTCAGTCACGCTTACCGGACCTCCGGGATTCGAAACATATACATGGCAAGGACCATTTTGTCCGACCTGTACTAACCCACCTCCAATTTACGTTATCAACCCGCTTGTAATAAACACATCACAAGGGGCAGTCACAGGAAATATTTTCACACTTGATGTTTCTTCGGTTATTAACGGTAATACATGCGAAGTCAATGGAGTTCAGCAAACGATCAGCTTTACTCAAGTTACGGCTGGATTTACATATACACCTCCCTATTGTATTGGACAGGACATTCTATTTCATTCTACAAGTACCGCCACCCAAAACGGAATAACCGCCTGGGACTGGGACTTTGGGGACGCTTCCGCCATCGATCACGCTGAGAATCCAATTCATCAATATAGTAGCTCTGGGTCCAAAACTGTGACTCTCACAGCTTATTCGGGAGACGGTTGTCCCGCTACAATTAGTCAAACGATTTTCGTTTCTGATCTTCCTAATAATCCCACTTTCTCAGAAGGTGACAACTCCGTATGTCTGAATACTACAGCGCATGTGTATACAACCCAGGCCAATAAATCAGATTATGTATGGACCATCCCACCCCAGGCTGCGATAACATCCGGAGGTAGTTCTACTGATAATAGTGTAACCCTCACATGGACTGCCACAGGCTCTTACACCCTTAGTGTAAACTATTCAGATCTCATCTCTGGTTGTTCAGCTGCAACGCCAGCTGATTATAATGTTGAAGTTCATCCTTTACCTTCTGCGATTCTCAGCGGCTCACCCACCATTTGTTTTAGTAATAGCGCTTCTCTGAGTATAGCTCTTACAGGAAGCCAACCCTGGGCTATCACCCTTACTGACGGAACAACTCCGGTCACGGTAAATGGCATCACATCGAGCCCATATATTTTTATTGCAAGTCCTTCATCCACAACAACATACCTCTTAACATCTGTTTCTGATGCAACAACATGTTCCAATGCAGGGTCAGGAAGCGCCACGGTGACTGTAAACCCATTGCCTGTCGCATCAATCAGTGGTTCGGCAACGATCTGCAACGGTAGCAACGCAACCCTGAGCATTGCTCTTACGGGAAGCCAGCCCTGGAATATCACCTATACTGACGGAACAACACCGATCACGGTAAATGGCATCACGGCGAATCCTTATACTGTTAGCGTAAACCCAGCATCCACAAAAACATACACTGTAACATCTGTTACTGATGTAACATCTTGTTCTAATATAGGGTCAGGAAGTGCGACCGTCATAGTGAATCCTTTGCCAACAGCCACTATTGCGGGGACGACAGCCGTGTGCCTGAATTCAGCTTCACCCCTGATAACATTCACCGGAGCTTCATCTGCAGCCCCTTATACTTTTACTTATACTATCAACGGAGGAGCTCCCCTGACTGTCACTACGATCGCAGGGAATAGTGTCACTGTGGCTGCACCAACATCAACAGTTGGCGCACTTATCTATGATTTGGTCAGTGTTCAGGACGGAAGCCCAACAACATGTTCCCAGGCACAGAGCGGAAGTGCGACGATCACAGTGAATCCGTTGCCAACAGCCACTATCGCGGGAACCACCGCGGTATGCCAGAACGCTGCAGCTCCTCTGATCACTTTCACCGGGGCCTCTGCCACTGCACCATATACCTTTACTTATACCATTAACGGGGGAGCCCCCCTTACCGTCAGCACAGTTGCAGGGAACAGTGTGTCAGTGGCTGCATCTACATCCACTGTCGGCACCTTTATTTTTGCCCTGGTCAGCGTTCAGGATGCAAGTTCAACATTATGTTCACAACTGCAGACAGGCAATTCAACCGTGACAGTGAATCCGTTGCCAACAGCCACTATTTCTGGCACAACGGAGGTATGCCAGAATACCACCTCACCCGATATTACTTTCACAGGATCAATGGCGACAGCTCCTTATACTTTTACTTATAAAATCAATGGAGGGTCGGATCAGACAGTGACTACAAGTATTGGAAACAGTGTAACGGTCTCAGTTCCAACATCCTCCCCGGGCATGTTTACATTTGCCCTGGTGAGCGTCCAGGATGGAAGTTCCACAGCATGTTCACAGTTACAGACAGGCACTGCCACTGTTACTGTCAACCCACTTCCAACAGCCAGCATCTCAGGAACAGTATCGGTATGCCAGAATTCAGCCCAGCCCGCTGTCACCTTTACCGGAGGAGCAGCCTCAGCTCCTTATACGTTTACTTATAAAATCAACGGAGGCTCTGATCAGACTATAACTACTACGAGCGGAAATATCGTAACAGTATCAGTCCCAACCGCTACAGTTGGCACTTTCACTTATACTCTGGTCAGCGTGCAGGATGGAAGCTCCACAATATGTTCCCAGGCGCAGAGCGGTAGCGTTACAATTACCGTGAACCCTTTACCAACTGCCACTATTGCAGGGACACTATCGGTATGCCAGAACGCTGCACCTCCATTGATCACTTTCACCGGGGCTTCTTCCACCGCACCTTATACTTTCACCTATACTATTAACGGGGGAGCACCCCTTACCGTCACTACAGTTGCCGGGAACAGTGTCACCGTGGCCGCACCTACAACAACTGTTGGCCCGCATATCTATGCCCTGGTCAGCGTGCAGGACGGAAGTTCAACAGCATGTTCCCATGCACAGAGCGGAAGTGCGACCGTTACCGTGAATCCATTGCCCACAGCTACTATTGCAGGGACTACAGCCGTGTGCCAGAATTCAGCTTCTCCCCTGATAACATTTACTGGCGCTTCATCTACAGCCCCTTATACTTTTACTTATACTATCAACGGGGGAGCTCCACTTACCGTTACCACAGTCGCCGGGAACAATGTAACAATTGCTGCCCCAACAAATGTTGTAGGCACTATTACCTATGCTTTGGTGAGCGTACTTGATGGAAGCCCAACCGCCTGCTCCCAGTCTCAGTCAGGAAGCGCTACGATAACCGTTAATCCCTCGCCAACAGCTCTCATCTCAGGAACAGCAGGTGTGTGTTTGAATGCTGCTTCTCCATTAATCACATTTACCGGAGGAAATGCCACCGCACCGTATACCTTTACATATAACATCAACGGAGGGCCCATTCTGGTCATCTCCACCGGCCCGGGAAACAATGTAACCCTGCCCGCACCAACTAGTGCAACAGGTACATTCAGCTACAACCTCACCGGCGTGCAGGATGGAAGCGGAACTTCCTGTGCATCAACCCAGATGGGAAGTGCCACGATCATCGTGAATCCTTTGCCAACGGCCAGTATCTCTGGAACAACAACAGTTTGCCAGAATTCTGCTGCCCCCCTGATCTCTTTTACCGGAGCTTCAACCACAGCGCCATATACGTTTACCTATAACATCAACGGAGGCGCTCCACTCAATGTAACAACAGTTGCCGGAAACAGTGTGACAGTTGCCGCACCTACAACAACGGTGGGCCCGTTTATTTATAACCTGGTAAGTGTTCAGGATGGAAGCACCACAGCATGTTCCCAGGCACAGGGCGGAAGCGCTGTAGTTACCGTAAATGTTCTGCCAACAGCCACTATTGCAGGGACAACAGCTGTTTGCCAAAACTCTGTTGCTCCCCTGATTACCTTTACCGGAGCCTCCACTACTGCACCATATACTTTTACTTATAAAATTAACGGAGGAACTGATCAGATTGTGACTACTTCTGTTGGAAGCAGTGTAACGATTCCTGCCCCTACAACAACAGGAGGAACATTCACCTATACCCTGGTCAGTGTGCGTGATGGAAGTGCAACTGCTTGTTCCCAGATCCAGTCAGGGAACGCTACCATCACGGTAAATCCCCTCCCAACGGCGAGCATTGCAGGCACTGCCCAGACATGTCAGAACTCTGCATCTCCGCTGATTACTTTCACCGGCTCATCCGCTACAGCGCCTTATACTTTTACTTATAAAATCAACGGAGGAGCAAATCAGTTCGTGACTACCTCTGCCGGAAACAGCGTTAATGTGCCGGCATCAACATCAGGCGTTGGCACTTTTATCTATACCCTGGTGAGTGTGCAGGATGCAAGTTCAACTGCATGTTCACAACTGCAGTCAGGAAACGCAACTGTTACCGTGAATCCTCTGCCATTTGTTGATCTTTCATTATGCAATGACCCGAAAACAACCACTACTTCAAAACCCTTTACTCTCAGAGGTGGCGTGCCCCCTGGTGGACAATATTACATTGACGGAATACTTGCCGGCGGTGGCATATTCAACCCCGCTGCCCTTTCTGCCTCAACCCACCTGATCACCTATTCCTTTACCGATTTCAACACCTGTTCAAGTACATCAGTATCCGTCCCCATTACCGTGAACACCGGAAGCCCGACCGGAAGCTGTCCTGCAACATTTATTGACCCCAGGGATAACCACTCTTACAGGGCCTTCACCCTGGGAAGCCACTGCTGGATGCTCTCCAATCTTTTCTACGGCACAAAAATGGCTTCCGACCTGACTCCGCAAAGCAACAACTGTTCCCCCGAAAAATACTGCCTCGCCTCCGATCCCACCTGTGTCGCCTATGGCGGTCTCTATCAATGGGACGAACTCATGCAGTACCAGGTTCCGGCCCCGGGTCTCAGCCTCCAGGGTCTTTGCCCTCCCGAATGGCATATACCCACTCAGGCAGAGTGGCATAATCTGATCGATGCCGTGGCATCAATGACCCCCGGCGATGGTCTTGCAGGAAGCTATCTAAAGGACACCAATCCGGGATTCGGATTCCACGTTCTGCTCGACGGAATCTATTATCTGAACAACACCTGGGCATTCACTTCAGGGAACCTCACGGCTACCATGTTCTGGACCTCCGCAAACAGCGGTGCATACCGCGCAGTTGCCCGGGGGGTGAATAATTATGACTATGGCGTGTCGTTATATCCTTCCTCGCGGGCAAATGCTTTCCCGGTTAGGTGTGTAAAAGACTGAAGAAGAATTGCCATGATATTGACAGACATTATGATCAATAGAATTATTTGGTCATGATGTTAGGGAAAACAAGAATTAAATTTTCCTAACAATTAATTTTTTTTAACTACTTTTACGTGCAAATATTTCAAATGAAACAATTTCGCAGCACGAACTTACACACTCATGTATGTTATATAATCTTTATAATTCTCCTTTTATTCTGTTATACCGGCAGCGCTCAAGTACAAGACTCGACCGGCAATGCTCAGGAACAAGACATAACCAGCAGCGCTCAGGGACAAGACACGGCATTTTATCAATCACCAACTCAGGAACAAAGCTTATTGCCTATCCCAATTAAAGGAATTTTTAGCGGTCAGTTATTACCAAATACTGCTTGTGAGAATTCGGATTTCTCAGCGGGATCATTTTTAAACTGGTGGGGATGTTCAGGAAATTGGTGTAACAGTGGAGGTTCGAGCGGGACACGTTGCAATAACCCTTATGTTCCTTTTAATCCTCCTTGCAGTAACCCTCTTCAACCCTGGCATAACATACCAACCGGGGGCCATTTTAGCATCCAGACTCCAGGCCAGGATCAATGTATTACTGCATTAAGCCGCACTTTTTCTACAACAGACCCAAATGACCGGTCCGCACTGATTGGGAACAGGGTATGCAGCAATGGAGGAGGGTATGCTGATCAGTTAACTTATCGTATCGCTTATGATCCAAATAACAGTTTCTTCATCTATAGATGTGCGGTTGTTTTAGCTAATGTCACGGATGCAACACATAATACACCCGACAAGAGACCCAGATTCACTTTTGAAATTAAAGATGATTTCACCGGGAACCTCATTGATCCCGTTTGCGGCTATTATGATCTTTGGCCAGGGGACGAGATAACAGTTTGGAACAATGGGCCAAACAGCTATGTTTGGAAAGATTGGAGTACCATCGGGATTGACCTTAAATCGTTAACCCCTGCTTTAACAACTGGCCAGATTCTTGACGTGGTTTTTACTGTTCATGGATGTGCCTTTACAGCGCACACTGGTTATGCCTATATTTCTGCGGTCTGCGGTTCGATGAATATTGATGTAGCCGGATGTGAAGGATCAGGTGAGGTAACTTTGACCGGCCCTGCAGGTTTCACTGATTATCTTTGGCAGGGGCCATATTGCTCAATATGTCCTGATCCTCCTCCTACATACAACATTAACCCGCTCATTATCAACACTTCACAAGGCGCTGTCACTGGAAATATTTTTCATTTAACGCTTACGGCTTTAAATGGCTGCCAGGTTCAAAATGTTTTACAGGCCATCGCTTTTACAGATGTTACTGCTGCTTTTACTCATGGCAGTGCATGCCTGGGACAGGGGACTGATTTTACTGATGGCAGTTCTGCTTCTCAAAACGGGATTACTGCCTGGGACTGGGACTTTGGAGATGCGACCCCTGTCGTGCATACACAAAATCCTGTTCATCCTTTTACTTCTACAGGCACTTTTACGGTAACACTCACGGCATATTCAGGAGATGGTTGCCCAAATACTACTACTCACACCATTACGGTTGGGGCATTGGCATCAGCAGACATCAGCGGCACAACCGCTATTTGTGTTGGTAGCAGCGCATCGCTGAGTGTTGGGCTTACAGGAAGCCAGCCCTGGAGCATCACTTATACTGATGGCACAACGCCGGTAACAGTGAATGGTATCACAACAAGCCCTCATCTCATCAGTGTTAGCCCTGCATCCACAAAAACCTATACGGTGACCAATATTACTGATGCAACAAGCTGTTCAAACACCGGGACAGGAAGTGCAATTATTACCGTTAACCCGATGCCAACAGCTACCATTGCAGGCACGACAGCCGTGTGCCAGAATGCTGCATCTCCATTGATCACTTTCACCGGAGCGTCGGCTACAGCGCCTTATACCTTTACTTATTCTATCAACGGAGGTGCACCACTGACCATCAGTACAGTTGCCGGGAACAGTGTCACCGTGGCCGCTTCTACTTCAACAGTGGGCCCGCTTATCTATGACCTGGTCAGTGTACAGGATGGAACTACTACAACATGTTCCCAGGCACAGAGCGGTAGCGCTACTGTCACTGTGAACCCGTTGCCAACTGCCACTGTTGCAGGGACAATATCCGTTTGCCAGAACTCTGCTTCCCCTCTGATTACTTTTACCGGCGGGTCAAGCATCGCCCCTTATACTTTTACCTATACTATCAACGGAGGAGCCCCGCTTACCGTCACTACCATTGCAGGGAACATTGTTACCGTGACTGCACCTACAACAAATGTGGGCCCGCTGATTTATGCCCTGGTCAGTGTGCAGGACGGAAGTATTACCACGTGTTCCCAGGCACAGAGCGGAAGTGCGACCGTCACTGTGAACCCCTTGCCAACAGCTACTATTGCAGGGACTATAGCCGTGTGCCAGAATTCCGCTTCACCCCTTATAACATTTACCGGCGCTTCATCTACAGCCCCTTATACTTTTACTTATACTATCAACGGAGGAGCCCCGCTTACCGTCACTACCATTGCAGGTAACAGTGTTACCGTGGCCTCGCCTACATCAACAGTCGGCCCACTTATCTATGACCTGGTCAGTGTTCAGGATGGAAGCCCAACAATATGTTCCCAGACACAAAGCGGAAGTGCGACGATCACCGTGAATCCATTGCCAACGGCCACTATCATTGGAACCACCGCAGTATGCCAAAACACTGTAGCTCCATTGATCACTTTCACCGGGGCTTCTGCCACTGCACCATATACATTTACTTATACCATTAACGGGGGAGCCCCCCTTACTATCGCAACTGTTGCAGGCAACAGTGTTACGGTAGCGGCACCTACTTCAACTGTAGGCACCTTTATTTTTGCCCTGGTAAGCGTTCAGGATGGAAGCACTACAACATGTTCCCAGGCACAGAGCGGAAACGCAACTGTCACCGTGAACCCTTTGCCCACCGCTACTATTGCCGGGACAACATCGGTATGCCAGAACGCTGCAGCTCCATTGATCACGTTCACCGGGGCCTCTTCCACAGCACCTTATACTTTTACGTACAATATCAACGGCGGCGGTCCACTCACTGTCACCACAATTACCGGAAACAGTGTCACTGTAGCCGCACCTACAACAACCGTGGGCCCCTTTATTTACAACCTGGTAAGCGTGCAGGATGCCAGTTTGACGACATGTTCACAGGCACAAAGCGGTAACGCCACTGTTACTGTGAATCCATTGCCAACAGCCACCATTGCCGGGACAACAGCCGTGTGCCAGAATGCTGCAGCTCCATTGATCACGTTCACCGGAGCGTCGGCTACAGCACCTTATACCTTTACTTATACTATCAACGGAGGTGCACTACTGACCGTCAGTACAGTTGCCGGGAACAGTGTCACCGTGGCCGCTTCTACTTCAACGGTGGGTTCACTTATATATGCCCTTGTTAGCGTGCAGGATGGAAGTAGTACAACATGCTCACAGGCACAAATCGGAAACGCTACTGTCACTGTGAACCCCTTGCCAACAGCCACTATTGCGGGAACAATATCGGTATGCCAGAATGCTGCATCTCCATTGATAACTTTCACCGGTTCCTCTTCCACTGCACCTTATACTTTTACTTATACTATTAACGGGGGAGCACCCCTTACCGTCTCAACAGTCGCCGGGAACAGTGTCACCGTGGCCGCACCTACAACAACTGTCGGCCCGCATATCTATGCCCTGGTCAGCGTGCAGGACGGAAGTATTACCACATGTTCCCAGCCACAGAGCGGTAGTGCGACCGTCACGGTGAACCCCTTGCCAACGGCTACTATTGCCGGGACTACAGCTGTGTGCCAGAATTCAGCTTCTCCACTGATTACATTTACTGGCGCTTCATCTACAGCCCCTTATACTTTTACATATACTATCAACGGAGGAGCCCCGCTTACCGTCACTACCATTGCAGGTAACAGTGTTACCGTGGTTGCACCTACATCAACAGTCGGCGCACTTATCTATGATTTGGTCAGTGTTCAGGATGGAAGCCCGACAACATGTTCCCAGGCACAAAGTGGAAGTGCGACGATCACCGTGAATCCTTTGCCAACAGCCACTATCGCGGGAACCACCGCGGTATGCCAGAACGCTTTAGCTCCTTTGATCACTTTCACCGGAGCCTCTTCCACCGCACCCTATACATTTACTTATACCATTAACGGGGGAGCCCCCCTTACCGTCACCACTATTGCAGGTAGCATTGTTACGGTACCGGCACCTACATCAACAGTCGGCACCTTTATCTTTGCCCTGGTCAGCGTTCAGGATGGGAGCACAACAACGTGTTCCCAGGCCCAGAGCGGAAACGCAACGGTCACCGTGAACCCATTGCCCACCGCTACTATTGCCGGGACAACATCGGTATGCCAGAACGCTGCAGCTCCATTGATCACTTTCACCGGGGCCTCTTCCACCTCGCCTTATACTTTTACCTATAACATCAACGGAGGTGCTCCACTCACTGTAACTACCATTGCCGGAAACAGTGTCACAGTAGCTGCACCTACAACAACCGTAGGCCCATTTATTTATAACCTGACAAGCGTGCAGGATGCAAGTTTGACCACCTGCTCCCAGGCACAGAGCGGAAGCGCTACCATCACCGTGAATCCATTGCCAACAGCTACAATCACCGGGACAACAGCTGTTTGCCAGAATGCTGCATCTCCATTGATCACGTTCACCGGATCGTCAGCTACAGCGCCTTATACCTTTACTTATACTATCAACGGTGGTGCGCTACTGACTGTCAGTACAGTCGCCGGGAACAGTGTCACCGTGGCCGCATCCACTTCAACGGTGGGCACGCTTATATATGACCTGGTCAGCGTGCAGGATGGAAGCTCCACAATATGTTCCCAGGCGCAGAGCGGTAGCGTTACAATTACCGTGAACCCTTTACCAACTGCCACTATTGCAGGGACACTATCGGTATGCCAGAACGCTGCACCTCCATTGATCACTTTCACCGGGGCTTCTTCCACCGCACCTTATACTTTCACCTATACTATTAACGGGGGAGCACCCCTTACCGTCACTACAGTTGCCGGGAACAGTGTCACCGTGGCCGCACCTACAACAACTGTTGGCCCGCATATCTATGCCCTGGTCAGCGTGCAGGACGGAAGTTCAACAGCATGTTCCCATGCACAGAGCGGAAGTGCGACCGTTACCGTGAATCCATTGCCCACAGCTACTATTGCAGGGACTACAGCCGTGTGCCAGAATTCAGCTTCTCCCCTGATAACATTTACTGGCGCTTCATCTACAGCCCCTTATACTTTTACTTATACTATCAACGGGGGAGCTCCACTTACCGTTACCACAGTCGCCGGGAACAATGTAACAATTGCTGCCCCAACAAATGTTGTAGGCACTATTACCTATGCTTTGGTGAGCGTACTTGATGGAAGCCCAACCGCCTGCTCCCAGTCTCAGTCAGGAAGCGCTACGATAACCGTTAATCCCTCGCCAACAGCTCTCATCTCAGGAACAGCAGGTGTGTGTTTGAATGCTGCTTCTCCATTAATCACATTTACCGGAGGAAATGCCACCGCACCGTATACCTTTACATATAACATCAACGGAGGGCCCATTCTGGTCATCTCCACCGGCCCGGGAAACAATGTAACCCTGCCCGCACCAACTAGTGCAACAGGTACATTCAGCTACAACCTCACCGGCGTGCAGGATGGAAGCGGAACTTCCTGTGCATCAACCCAGATGGGAAGTGCCACGATCATCGTGAATCCTTTGCCAACGGCCAGTATCTCTGGAACAACAACAGTTTGCCAGAATTCTGCTGCCCCCCTGATCTCTTTTACCGGAGCTTCAACCACAGCGCCATATACGTTTACCTATAACATCAACGGAGGCGCTCCACTCAATGTAACAACAGTTGCCGGAAACAGTGTGACAGTTGCCGCACCTACAACAACGGTGGGCCCGTTTATTTATAACCTGGTAAGTGTTCAGGATGGAAGCACCACAGCATGTTCCCAGGCACAGGGCGGAAGCGCTGTAGTTACCGTAAATGTTCTGCCAACAGCCACTATTGCAGGGACAACAGCTGTTTGCCAAAACTCTGTTGCTCCCCTGATTACCTTTACCGGAGCCTCCACTACTGCACCATATACTTTTACTTATAAAATTAACGGAGGAACTGATCAGATTGTGACTACTTCTGTTGGAAGCAGTGTAACGATTCCTGCCCCTACAACAACAGGAGGAACATTCACCTATACCCTGGTCAGTGTGCGTGATGGAAGTGCAACTGCTTGTTCCCAGATCCAGTCAGGGAACGCTACCATCACGGTAAATCCCCTCCCAACGGCGAGCATTGCAGGCACTGCCCAGACATGTCAGAACTCTGCATCTCCGCTGATTACTTTCACCGGCTCATCCGCTACAGCGCCTTATACTTTTACTTATAAAATCAACGGAGGAGCAAATCAGTTCGTGACTACCTCTGCCGGAAACAGCGTTAATGTGCCGGCATCAACATCAGGCGTTGGCACTTTTATCTATACCCTGGTGAGTGTGCAGGATGCAAGTTCAACTGCATGTTCACAACTGCAGTCAGGAAACGCAACTGTTACCGTGAATCCTCTGCCATTTGTTGATCTTTCATTATGCAATGACCCGAAAACAACCACTACTTCAAAACCCTTTACTCTCAGAGGTGGCGTGCCCCCTGGTGGACAATATTACATTGACGGAATACTTGCCGGCGGTGGCATATTCAACCCCGCTGCCCTTTCTGCCTCAACCCACCTGATCACCTATTCCTTTACCGATTTCAACACCTGTTCAAGTACATCAGTATCCGTCCCCATTACCGTGAACACCGGAAGCCCGACCGGAAGCTGTCCTGCAACATTTATTGACCCCAGGGATAACCACTCTTACAGGGCCTTCACCCTGGGAAGCCACTGCTGGATGCTCTCCAATCTTTTCTACGGCACAAAAATGGCTTCCGACCTGACTCCGCAAAGCAACAACTGTTCCCCCGAAAAATACTGCCTCGCCTCCGATCCCACCTGTGTCGCCTATGGCGGTCTCTATCAATGGGACGAACTCATGCAGTACCAGGTTCCGGCCCCGGGTCTCAGCCTCCAGGGTCTTTGCCCTCCCGAATGGCATATACCCACTCAGGCAGAGTGGCATAATCTGATCGATGCCGTGGCATCAATGACCCCCGGCGATGGTCTTGCAGGAAGCTATCTAAAGGACACCAATCCGGGATTCGGATTCCACGTTCTGCTCGACGGAATCTATTATCTGAACAACACCTGGGCATTCACTTCAGGGAACCTCACGGCTACCATGTTCTGGACCTCCGCAAACAGCGGTGCATACCGCGCAGTTGCCCGGGGGGTGAATAATTATGACTATGGTGTATCGTTTTATCCCTCCTCACGGGCTAATTCCTTCCCTGTAAGGTGCGTAAAAGACTGATCAGAAAATGCGAACTGTTGTGTATTAACAAGAATCTGAGAAGTCTCCGGAATATGAGGTATAAAGATATTTTATTGTTCTTCTTTTCGGTCCTTCCAATCTATATTTCGGCTCAGACTATTGTTATCACAGGAAATAACATAATCTGCAACGGTCAATCCACTTCTCTCCATGCTGAAACGAGTGGAACCAGTCCCGGTACAACAAGTTACACGTTTGAATTCATTGATTTCTCAACACATCCACTCTTTTCAGGAGGGGCGTCAATTGATCAGGACTTTACAGGTTGTACTTCAGGAGGCCATGACGATTGCTGGGCAGGCGGACCTCCACCCCTTCATGCTGGTTATGATATCGGCTTTACTTTTTGCTTTTTTAACCAAAACTACACGAAGTTTTACGTGGGATCTAATGGGTGGATTGGTTTTACCGACCCAACCGGGCATCAATGGACGACCTATGTTGCAACGAGAATACCAAGCATTGTTGCAACAGTCCCCAAGAACTGCATATTCGCCCCCTGGCAGGACTGGTATCCCGGAGCTTCCGGTACAGGGAATAACGTGTATTATTATACTACCGGGACGGCTCCTTCCCGAAAGCTGGTCGTTTATTGGTCAAATTGTCCTTTATTTAACTGCCAGGCTGCCGGAGGCGCTTACCGGGGAACATTCATGATTGTCCTGAATGAAGAAAACAGCTCTATTGAAAATTTCATTCAGGCCAAGCCAAATTGCGCGAGCTCAAGTGAAGGATCTACCCAGGGTGTTTTGAACAGTGACGGATCTATTGCTTTCACAGCTACCGGCAGAAATTATCAGGTCTGGCAGGCATTTAATGAAGGCACCCGGTTTTCACCCAGTGGTATCATATGGTATAAAGATGCTTATCCTGGCGGAACAATTGTTGGCTACGGATCAGACATCACTTTAAGTCCGGTAACTACCACACAATATTTTGCGGTGACAGGCACCTGTGACGGCGAATCTGCCAGTGATAATCTCACTGTGATCGTCAATCCATTACCCTTGCCAACTATTTCGGGGCCTGTTTCTGAATGTATTGGAGTTACTTCCGTGGCTTATTCCACTGAATCATCCCTCACAGGCTACACCTGGACTATATCCCCAGGGGGATTGATTACTTCAGGCGCCGGGACTGATGCTATTGCAGTAAGCTGGAATACGGCTGGCACCCAGAACGTTTCCGTGAACTACACCGATGCAAATGGCTGCAGGGCTGCGGCAGCTACAGTAAAAATCGTGGAGGTTCATTCACTGCCTCTGCCTTCTATCACGGGTTCTGCCTCAGTTTGCGCCGGAGTTACAGGAGTGACGTATTCAACTGAATCAGCTATGACAGGCTATACCTGGACAATATCTCCAGGAGGAATTATCTCATCAGGCTCAGGGACTAATTCGGTAACAGTAGACTGGATAACAGCCGGAACTCAAAGCATTTCTATAAACTATGCCGATGCAAATGGCTGTATGGCTGCCACTGCAACAATAAAAAATGTCACTGTTAATCCTCTGCCTTTGCCTGCTATCGCGGGGTCTGCATCGGTTTGCATCGGATCGGCCGGGCTGTCCTACTCCACTGAATCATTCATGACTGGCTATACCTGGACTATATCGTCTGGTGGAATCATCACGGCAGGTGCCGGAACAAATACGATCACAGTAACTTGGAATACAGCCGGGGCCCAGACTCTTAGCGTCAACTATGTCGATGGAAATGGTTGTACGGCAGCAACAGCAACTGTAAAGAGCGTCACTATTAATACGCTTCCCGTACCCTCTATTGCAGGCTCTGCCTCGGTTTGCTCAGGAGCTACCGGAGTGCCCTATTCTTCAGAACCAGCTATGACGGGCTATTCATGGAATGTATCTCCGGGGGGAAATATCACTTCCGGCTTCGGAACAGATGCTGTTACTGTAAGCTGGAATACAGCCGGACCTCAGACTGTTTCGGTAAGCTATACCGATGCAAATGGCTGTACAGCTGGCACCCCAACGATAAAAAACGTCACTGTTAACACACTGCCCATTCCTACAATTACTGGCTTTGCCTCGGCTTGTGCAGGAACTTCCGGACTAAGCTATTCAACAGAAGCATCAATGACCGCCTACACATGGACCATATCTCCGGGGGGCATCATAACCTCTGGTGGCGGAACAAATACAATTACCGTGAACTGGAATACAGCCGGAACTCAGAATATTTCAGTTAACTACACCGATGCAAATGGCTGCAGGGCTGCTTCATCCGCAGTAAAAAACATAACAATCAACTCATTGCCTGTGCCTGTTATAACAGGTTCTTCCCCGGTTTGTGTCGGGACTTCAGGACTGGTGTATTCTACAGAACCATCCATGACAGGCTATTCATGGAATATTTCACCCGGCGGTTTGATTACATCGGGCGGGGGCACTAATGCCATTACCGTGAACTGGAATACAGCGGGGGCCCAGAATATATCGGTAAACTATACTGATGCGAATGGATGCACAGCTGTAACAGCGACGGTAAAGAACGTGACTGTAAACACACTGCCAATACCTGCCATCGCTGGCTTTACCTCGGTATGCGCTGGCGTAACCGGGGTATCGTATTCCACTGAGCCATCCATGACTGGCTATACCTGGACCGTTTCTCCGGGTGGGAGTATTACTTCCGGAGCCGGAACAAAAACCATTACGGTAAGCTGGAATACTCCCGGTATCCAAACTGTCTCTGTGAATTATACCAATGTTAATGGATGCACTGCTGTTTCAGCAACACAAAAAAGCGTGACTGTTAACCCTCAGCCTGTGCCCACTATTACTGGTTCTGCCTCAGTTTGTATCGGAGTAAGCGGTGTTGCATATTCAACGGAATCAGCCATGACAGCATATACATGGGCAGTGTCTGCTGGCGGAAACATAAGTTCGGGAACTGGCACAAATGCCATCACTGTAAGCTGGAATACAGCAGGGCCTCAAAACATTTCGGTAAACTACACGAATGCCAATGGCTGTCTGGCTTCATCAGCCACAGTCAGGAACGTTACCGTTAATCCACTCCCCATAACAACTATTTCCACGGGACCTGGTCCTGATTGTGGCTTGCAGGATCATCTTTATTTTACACCTCCTGACCCGGCTTGTATCTTTACATGGTCTGCCTCATCGGGAACAGTTGCCTCGGGGCAGGGAACCGACCAGGCCAGGATTAACTGGTCCGCTCCTGTCTCAGGTCCGGCTCCTGCTACTGTCTTTGTATCCGGGACTAATACAGTTACAAGCTGCAATTCTGCCTCATCCATCATTACGACCGTATTTCCATCCCCTGCTCCAGCGCTTACCCCCTGCTTCGACCAGGTAACGACAAAAAATGCCCAGTCTTTCATTTTAAAAGGAGGTGTTCCATTGCCTGGACAATACCAGGGAAGTCCCGGCATCACGTATGACGCCATAAGCGGCAAGTACTGGTTCAACCCTTCTTCTGCAGCTGTTACACAGAGTTCACACCAAATAACATATTTTGTTCAGAATAGTTATGGGTGTTCAAAAACTACTTCTGCTGTTATCATTTCAGTTGGGCCTTCCAATCTGACCTTCACCTGCGGAACTGATTTCATCGACCCCCGTAACAGCGATGCGGCAACCAACAGATACCCCACTGCCACGTTTATCGGAAATGGCAGGTCTAAATGCTGGATGCTGAAGAATTTCAACCGGGGGGATGTCATTCCTTCAATACAGCCTCAGACCGATAACTGCACAATTGAAAAATATTGTCTCCCGGCCGATGCTACTTGCTCTACCTACGGAGCACTTTACCAATGGGATGAACTCATTCAGTTTAGCAGTACTGCAGGCCCTGCTTACCAGGGCGTATGTCCACCGGGATGGCATCTGCCATCACAGCAGGAATGGCAGGACCTGATTGATTTCGCTGCCGGTTTGCCACCAGGTGTTACCGGTGATGGGCTCGCAGGATTTTTTCTTAAAGACCCATGGCAGGCCAACGGTTTCCATGCACTTCTCGACGGGATTATCTATCTGAACGATCTCCCCCCGGCATTTTCATCCGGCAGCCTGACCGCAACAATGTTCTGGACGTCTACAACCTCTTCCGCAGTAAAAGCAATTGCCAGGGGAATAAATACTCTTTCGCCCAGCGTGCAGTTTTATCCCTCCTCACGGGCTAATGCTTTCCCTGTAAGATGTGTGAAAGACTGATGTGCATATTTTTCATTGTGAGATACAATTGCCTGACATCATTTTTCGTATTTTTGCATATAACTTGTTAGGTTTGGCAACATATTAGGATATGATACTGCTTTTAACTACACATACTTTATAAGACTATTACTTATACATCTGCCATTTTTCCCAGAATGAAGAAAGAAGATTGTCGTTTTCTCTTTCCATTAATAATTTCATTTTTAGTAATTATTACTGTATTTTTTTCTCTAAACGAGGTATTCAGTCACAACGTGGCTGACGATCTGAATATAAACAACTTCTCAGAGCAAGGCGTCAAGAACGATTCGGTAAAATCCAAAATTGTCAAGTCATCTCCGTTTTATTATTTGCCAGACCCTCAAAGATCAAACGACCCTAAGTTCCCGGGCCCCATCCCTTGTGAGTTTGCACAAGTAGCCTGTTCTGCAAACACTTATACTTTTCCTTCAGGGACCGATGGCTGGGCTCCGGACCCGGTTGCCGGCTATCCGAATTACGGCTGTCTGGGCCAAAGCGGCGGACATTATGCCCCTGGCCCTGCATGGTATTTTATGCAGGTCGGAACAGCAGGAAGTATAACCATGACCATAACGCAATGGGACCTTGGGTTTCCACCCCAGTTAATTGATGTTGATTTTATCTGCTGGGGCCCGTTCACCAGCCTCACCCAGGGATGTGCCACCGGCCTTACTGCCGGGAACATCGCAGATTGCAGTTTTTTGCCCGATCCAATAGAAATCTGTCAAATTCCAAATGCGCAGGTTGGTGATATGTATATTTTACTTATGTCAAACTGGAATGGAGCTCCCGGAACAATAACATTCCATCAAACAGGTGGCATCGGTCAGACTAACTGCACTATTGTCAGTAACTGTTCGGTCCTCGCTATCACAACAAATCCTTCGGCATGTGATGTTGTAAGCAACACGTTTTCTGTTTCAGGAAACATTGAATTTACTAATCCAATCCCTACCGGTACTTTCACTATTACTGATAATACAGCCGTTCCACCTGTTTCACAAACATTCAGCCCTCCCTATACAAGCCCCATGGCCTACACTCTTCCGGGGATTCTATGCGATGGGGCAGTTCACTCCCTTACCGCAACATTTTCAGATGAAGTGACTTGCACATTTACTCAAACATTTACTGCTCCGTCAGAGAATTGTCCGTCAGCAGTGATCAGCGGAGGAGGCAACGTTTGTGATGATGGCATAAGCCTTGCAACCGTTAATATTAATATATCCGGCGCTCCCAGTCCGTATACGTTTACTTATGCTTTAAACGGCGTAAGCCAGACACCTGTGACAAACTATTCAGGGCCAATTCCCTATCAGATCAACACTATGACACCTGGTTTGTATACTCTTGTATCTGTTTCAAATTTAGTTTGCACTGGTGGCGGAACAGTTTCAGGCAGTGCAACTGTTACTTTAGTGCCTCTGCCTCATCTAACAAACATTGCCCCGAGTCCGATCTGCTCGGGAGTTACTTTCCATGCTGACCTTACCATGGATGTTGCCACTCCCGTAAATCCGGGTTTCACATGGACAGCCAGCTGCTCTCCAGCCGGTGCGGTGACAGGATTCTCCAACAATATTCTTCCAGGGATCCTCATCATCAGCCAGGTGCTTACCAATACGACTACCGCACCGGCAACTGTCACTTACACCATCACTCCCCATGCCAATGGCTGCAATGGCATTGCCGTTCCTTATACCGTAACGGTTAATCCTGCAGCTCACCTTACAAATGCTGCCCCAGTTGCGATCTGCTCCGGTTCAACCTTCCATGCAGACCTTACCATGGACGTTGCCACTCCTGTAAATCCGGGTTTTACATGGACCGCCAGCTGCTCTCCGGCAGTAGCTGTGACGGGATTCTCCAACAATATTCTTCCAGGGATCCTCGTCATCAACCAGGCGCTTACAAATACAACAAGCGCGCCGGCTACCGTCACTTACACCATCACTCCCCATGCCAATGGTTGCGATGGGGTGACCGTTCCTTTTACCGTTATTGTTAATCCTACCGCTCACCTCACAAACGCTGCCCCGGGCCCCACCTGCTCCGGTACATCTTTCCACGCAGACCTAACCATGGATGTTACGTCTCCAATTAATCCGGGTTTTACATGGACAGCCGGCTGCTCTCCCGCAGGCGCTGTGACAGGATTTTCCGACAACAGCCTTCCCTTGATTATGGCCATAAACCAGGTGCTTGCAAATACAACTACCGCACCGGCAACCGTTACTTACACCATCACTCCCCATGCCAATGGTTGCGATGGCGTTGCTGTTCCTTTTACCGTTACGGTTAATCCTGCAGTTCACCTCACAAACACTGCCCCAAGTCCGATCTGCTCCGGTGCAACTTTCCACACAGATCTTACGATGGATGTCACCACTCCCACAAATCCGGGCTTTACATGGACAGCCAGCTGCTCTCCTGCAGGAGCTGTAACCGGATTCTCAGACAATAGCCTTCCCTTGATTCTGGCCATAAACCAGGCACTCACCAATACTACCACCGCACCGGCAACAGTTACGTACACCATCACTCCCCATGCCAACGGATGCGACGGGGTGAACCTGCCTTTTACAGTTACTGTTAATCCTATTGCTCATGTCACAAACGCGGCCCCGAGTCCCATTTGCTCCGGTGCAACCTTCAACGCTAACCTTACCATGGATGTTACCGCACCAGTGAATCCGGGTTTTACATGGACAGCCAGCTGCTCACCTGCGGGCTCGGTTACAGGATTTTCTAACAATAGCCTCCCAGGAATCTTTAACATCAACCAGGTGCTCACCAATACTACCCCTGCACTGGCAACAGTCACTTACATCATCACTCCCCATGCCAACGGATGCGACGGGGTAGCCGTGCCTTTAACAATCACTGTTAATCCTACTGCTCACCTCACAAACGCTGCCCCAAGTCCCATCTGCTCCGGTGCAACTTTCAACGCAAATCTTACTATGGACGTTGCCTCTCCTGTAAATCCGGGTTTTACATGGACAGCCAGCTGCTCTCCGGCAGGAGCTGTGACCGGATTTTCCAACAATGCCCTCCCCTTGATCCTGGCTATAAACCAGGCACTCACCAATACGACTACCGCACTGGCAACAGTCACTTACACCATTACTCCTCATGCCAATGGTTGCGACGGGGTGACCGTTGCTTTTACAGTTACTGTTAATCCTACTGCTCACCTCACAAATGCTGCCCCGAATCCGATCTGCTCCTTAGCAACCTTCCATGCAGACCTTACAATGGATATTACAACTCCTGTAAATCCGGGTTTTACATGGACGGCCAGCTGCTCTCCGGCAGGAGCTGTGACCGGATTTTCCGACAATAGCCTCCCCTTGATCCTGGCCATCAATCAGGTGCTTACCAATACGACTGCTGTTCCTGCAACTGTCACTTACACCATCACCCCTCATACCAATGGCTGCGACGGGGTGACCGTTCCTTTTACACTTACGGTTAATCCTACGGCTTCATTCCTTGTTACAGGTTTGAACGATCTGTGTGCCGGCAGTTCAAACATCAGTTATTCAACTACTGCCGGAATGATAACATATTCCTGGACCGTCTCTGCCGGAGGTACTACTTCCGGACCAACAAACACGAATTCACTGATTGTCAACTGGAATTCCAATGCAACTTCTGCTCAGTCAGTAACCGTAAACTACACTAATTCAGTGCTTTGCGTAGGTACTACAATTTATCCAGTAACCGTACATCCCCTGCCGGTGGCAACATTTCCGGGAAACACTACTGTTTGTCAGCTTTACCCGGCTCCTTACACTTACACTGCAGACCCGGGCCCTGCTTGTTCATATTCATGGTCTGTTATTCCGATCGCTGGCGGCAGCGGAAGTATTGTTAATTCCAGTGCGAATCCCGCCAGCATTATATGGAATACTCCCGGGACAGCTTCGCTCAGGCTGGATGCCCTGACCTCATATAGCTGTAGCTCTTTATCCTCTCAAACGATTACGATTAACCCTAAACCCGATGCAATTATCACATCCTGCTTTGACGTTGTAACCAACCGAAGCGCCAAAACCTTTCTTCTGAAAGGGGGTCAGCCATTGTCTTCAACCCCATTGCAGGGGGAATATCTGATCTCTCCAGCTACTCCGGCTCTTTATTCGGATGCGGGTGGTAATTTTTATTTTGACCCGAAGCTGGTTGCAGGAAACAGCAATCAAACATTCCAGATCTCTTACAGGTACACATCCTCCCAGTTATGTCCCGCCACATCACCCACTTCTGTCTCAATTACCGTCCGCCCCGCCAATTCTATCATTTGTAGTGCTTCCATGACAGATTACCGGGAATCGCCGGCTAAAACATACCCTACTGCACTTGTCAATGGAAAGTGCTGGATGACTGAGAATCTCAGCTACGGGCAATATACACAGGATAACCTGGTTCAAACGGATAATTGTGTGGTTCAAAAATACTGTCAGGACAACGACCTCACTAAATGTAGTGCGGCAGGTGGTTATTACCAATGGAATGAACTGATACAATATGGCATCACATCTTACCCTTACCAGGGCCTTTGTCCTCCGGGCTGGCATCTGCCTACTGCAGTTGAATGGCAGGATCTTATCGACAATCAGGTTAACCCGGGCAATGGGCTTGCAGGAGGAGATCTTAAATCGCCGGGATTTGGCTTTGATGCGCTCCTAAATGGAATGTACTACCAGAACTATACCTGGCGTTTCACTTCAGGGACCCTGACCGCAACAATGTTCTGGACGTCAACGACCAGCGGAACTGTCCGTGCTGTCGCCAGGGGATTGAACAATTATTCCTCCGGTGTTTTACTTTATCCCTCATCACGGGCTAATGCCTTCCCGGTAAGATGTGTAAAAGACTGATGGCGGATAACGGATGGCGGATGGAAACACTCATTAACAGAAGTAATCTATGACCGGATTATCAGAATCAAATGCGCTTAACAAAGGTTTGTGCCAAATACTGGAATGTCTCTCGGGGGGAGATTATAATAAAGCAGAAGCGTTACTTGACAAGCTGATGCTTAAACCGGGAATGAAGTCCTCTGGCGGGGATACTGCAAAGGATATAAAAAACATAATCGGTCAGCTGAGCACAGCCCTGAGAACCCAGGAACAACTCAGGGAGATTACTGCTACACGCGACAAATTCTTTTCAATCATCTCTCATGACCTGAGAAGCCCGTTTAATGCCATTCTCGGGTTTTCTGATCTTCTTTCAGAGGATTGGGAAACACTGAGTGATGCCGACCGTAAGAGTTTTCTGCTTAACATCCGCAATACAGCCCACAATACTTTTAATCTCTTGGAACGACTGCTGGAATGGTCAAGGATACAGACAGGAAAAATGAGATTGTTGCCCACTCGCTTGCATATCGGTCAACTGATCGAAGAAAATTTCTACCGGCTGACCCCGGCTGCTGAACGCAAGTTCATCCGGCTCGTCTCTGAAGTCACTGAAGAAAGCTATGCCTGGGCCGACAAAGACGCCATACTCCTGATTTTACGAAACCTTATCAATAATGCCATCAAATTTACCCAGCATTACGGGTTTGTCACTGTTTCCGCTGCGACAATTGAAAATAATATTGTTATCACGGTTAGCGATAACGGGATTGGGATATCACAGGAAAACATGAAAAAATTATTCAAGTTCGAAGACCAGTTGAAGAAAGAGGGAACAGACAAGGAAAGAGGCAGCGGGCTGGGCCTGGTCCTTTGCAGGGAAATCCTCGGGAAAAGTGGGGGCAGTATCAGTGCTGAAAGCACAGAAGGAAAAGGCAGCCGATTCAGTTTTTCATTACCAAAAGATTCACCAATAAAAATTAAGCCATGAAAAAGATTCTAATTTTTGTTTTGATTGCGTTTGCAGGTTTTACTTTCGCATGCCGGAAAAAAAGTGATCCGTCGCCCGTACCTTACGCCACTTTTAAGGTTAATGGGGTACAGAAAACATACTACTATTATTCAAAGTTTTGCAAGGATTTCTGCGCCACATCCACTTTCTGCGGATCGTTCAATCTGCACGATAACATCTTGCCTGCCGAGCTTCTGAAGATTGGGTTGCCGGGTGACCCGGTTGCCGGAAAGGTCTTCAAAAGCGGCGATTACCGTTTTGTATTTACTTATGTAAACCCCAGCCTGGTTTGGTACACTTATGGCAATTTACAACTTACATTGAATCGCTGGGAAGGACAAGGCGGATGGTGCAGCGGATTTTTCTCAGGTGTTCTGAAATCAAGTGCAACGGATAGTATTATCATTACCGAAGGCTATCTTCAGGACCTGATCTGGACGTATACACCGGAGAAGTGATATCTGATATCTGATATCCGATATCGGATAACGGATGTCAGATATCGGATTAGTTGATTTTGGCCGAGACGAGGGCGAGGATTTTTGATTCTCTCTCTGAAGTAGCGCTAACAATTTCATCGGCTTCCTTCATAAGCTTTTCAAGAAATACTTTATCCTTTAGTCCTGAAGCATTGACTTTTACATTGAGGTAAGCTCCCATAATGGCCGATCTGACACAAAGCGCTCCTACACCCGCGTCGGTCACAGAATTCGGGTTACCTTTCTCAACCATCGCCTCGATAAGATCAAACGACTCAAAGGCCGTCTTCATAGTCCGGAACGGGATCTCGATGGCATACTTTGTCGAATCCTGAATAGCAGCAGAACGGGCCGATTTTTCCTCATCAGTTCCTTTGGGAAGCCCGAAAGCATCCATAATACGATTAAAAGCGCGGGTGTCCTCATCAACCAGGAACAGCAGTTCGTCTTTAAGCAGCTGCCCTTTTTCGGCCCAGTTTCCGAAAACTTCCCACTGATCGTCCCAGCCTGCTTTGTGCGAGGAAAGGTTAGCCACCATGGTTCCAAGTGAAACCCCGAGTGCGCCTATGTATGCCGAAACAGAACCTCCGCCGGGGGCCGGTGATTCCGATGCTGTTTCATTTGCAAACCCTTCGGCTGTCATACTTATCAATCTCTTGTCGTTCGAATCTTCCAGAATATACTCAATGATCTTCTCCTTTGCATTAAACGGTTTCAGATCATCCAGTCCAAGAGATTTCACTGCTATTTTAATGATCTCTTCTTCCGAAACACCAACCGACCTGCTTTGTTTCCTGAGGAAATACCTTCCTGCTTCGATCATAGCCCGCTTTGGAATCAGTCCTACAAGCTCACTGCCTGTGACCCGCATGCCTCTCTCCATAGCTTTCTGGCAGGCCACTTCAAACGCCACATGAACCGGGGTTATGCTGATATTCGTAAGATTGATGGAAACCTGGGCAATGCCGTATTCCTCAATAAACCAGCCAATGGCTTTGCAGGCTTTCAGAGCGCCTGGCACCCATATCTCGCGGCCATTTTCGTCTTTTTTTATTTTTCCTGTAAACGGATTGCCTTCACGGACAGGCCGGCCTTTTTCGCGAATATCATAAGCTATCGCATTCGCACGGCGAGTGGAAGTTGTATTCAGGTTCACATTATAGGCCACCAGGAAATCTCTTGCGCCTATAGCTATGGCACCTGTGCGGGGGTTGAATTTTGCCGGACCGAAATCGGGTTTCCAGTGCGGGTCGGCAAGTTTCTTAGGCAGTCCTTCGTACTCCCCGGCTCTGCAATTAGCAAGATTGCGTCGTTCTTCGGTGAAAGCTGCATTTTCATAACAGTAAACCGGTATATCAAGTTCTTTCCCCACCCTCTCGGCTAATTTGCGGGCATAAGCAGCAGTCTCCTCCATGCTGATGTTCGAAATCGGTATCAGCGGACAAACATCAGTAGCGCCGAAACGCGGATGCTCGCCTTTATGACGGCTCATATCGATCACTTCAGATGCTTTTTTAATGGCCAGAAAAACAGCTTCAAGAACAGCATCCGGAGTGCCTACCAAAGTCACAACGGTACGGTTAGTAGCCTTGCCGGGATCCACATCCAGAAGCCTTGCACCATCGATTTTTCCGATTTCATCGGTGATGGTTTTTATAAGATGCATGTCGACTCCTTCAGAGAAGTTCGGAACACATTCGATCAATTGTTTCATAGCGTTGTTTTAACATTGGGTTCGCTTGCAGCTTTACATCGCCGCTACAGTGTCGCTTGCCGGTCGCATCTTTGCGTCGCGGCTACGGTGTCGCTTGCCGGTCGCATCTTTGCGTCGCGGCTACGGTGTCGCTTGCCGGTCGCATCTTTGCGTCGCGGCTACGGTGTCGCTTGCCGGTCGCATCTTTGCGTCGCGGCTACGGTGTCGCTGCGTTCCACCTGAGGCCGCTTACGCAAAACGCTCCCTTCATTCCACCTGAGGCCGCTTATGCAAAACGCTCCCTTCATTCCACCTAAGGAGGCTTGTGTGAATTGCTTCGCTTACAACAGCTCTGCAAAATTATACATTTTTGTGGTCTTAAAAACTCTTGTATGATCAATGAGAATGCAGATATATCCTATACCTTTGTATTGTTATAAAAAAAACAACCCATGAAAACGTATTTACTTCTTCTTTTACCTCTGGTGCTGGTTATCAGCCAGTGCAAACAGAAAGAAATCGCTGATCAGAAACAAAGCGTACAGTTTGTTACGCAAAGTACCGTCGATACGGTTATTACTGTTCTCGTGGCAAAATATGGCGAAAGCCAGAAAGCCCGCATTGAGAAAGGCATAAAACAGGCGGCTACCCTTTGGACCGCAAAAGACGGCAAAGATGTCGATTTCAGGGATCTCTGCCTGAAGTATTTCGTGGGCGACCCGGCAAAACTGAATCTGCTGTTCAGCCGGCTTCAAACTAATTTCGAAGAGCTTTTCGGCCGGTACAACCTGATCACACTGTCGATGAAATGGGCCGTGCATATTGATATCGGTCAAATGCTCGACGTGGATGAGATCTTTGGGGCCTGGGATCCTGCCGCTCATTTCAACGACGACTTCTTTACCAACAAGATCGCCTTCATCACCGGCATGAACTTTCCGTTTTATTCCCTGGCCCAGAAAGAAGAACTCGGCCCGAAATGGACACGTCAGGAATGGGCCTATGCCCGCCTGGGCGATTTATTTACCGCCCGTATCCCTGCTGAAGTGAGCCAGAAAGTATCCGACGCTCTGTCATCCGCAGACAACTACATAAGCAATTACAATATCTACATGGGCATGCTGCTCGACGATAAAGGGCAGACCCATTTCCCGAAAGACATGAAGCTGATCTCCCACTGGAACCTGCGCGATGAGCTGAAAGCCAACTATAATAAAGGTGACGAGGGCCTGGTGAAACAGCAGATGGTGTATAATGTAATGCTGCATATCATCGACCAGAGTATACCCGATTCGGTGATCAACAACCCGAAATTCCAATGGAACCCCATAGCCAACAAACTATTCCAAGATGGAAAGGAGATTACTGCCACACCCGAGCCCAATAAGCGTTACGAGATCTTTCTGAATAATTTCAAGGCTATGAAAGCCATGGACCAGTACACGCCTTTATACCCAACATATATCCTCAGGGCGTTCGATCAGGGTATGGAGATCAAGCAGGAGCAGGTAGAGAAACTGTTCACCGACCTGTGTTCTTCACCCGAAGTAAAAAAGGTGGGAGCTCTAATCAGCAAGCGCCTGGGCCGTCCACTTCAGCCTTTCGACATCTGGTACGACGGGTTTAAAGCCAGAAGTACAATGAACCAGGATGAGCTGGATAAGATCACCCGTGCAAAGTACCCGGATCCCAAAGCGTATGAAGCCGATATTCCGAACATGCTCATCAAACTGGGCTTCAAACCTGAGATGGCAAAAGAAATTGCGTCACATATCACGGTCGATCCGGCACGCGGCAGCGGTCATGCCTGGGGAGCACAGATGAAAGGCGACAAAGCCCACCTGCGCACACGCATTGCAAAAGCCGGGATGGATTATAAAGGATATAACATCGCCGTTCATGAGATGGGGCATAACGTGGAACAGACTATCTCGCTATATATGGTCGATAATTACATGATGCAGGGTGTTCCCAATACCGCCTTCACCGAAGCCCTTGCATTCATCTTCCAGAAACGCGACCTCTTCCTGCTTGGAAAAAAAGACAACGACCCGGATAAAGAAGCTCTCGCGGCTATCGACCAGTTCTGGATGAGCTATGAGATCATGGGTGTTTCGCTGGTCGACATGACGGTATGGAAATGGCTTTACGAAAATCCGAATGCCACTACCGATCAGCTGAAAGAAAAAGTCATCAGCACGGCAAAAGATGTCTGGAACACATATTATGCTGAAGTGTTTGGCGTAAAGGACTGTCCTTTGCTTGCCATCTATTCGCATATGATCGATAACCCGCTATATCTGCCGAATTACCCTGTTGGTCATCTCATCGATTTCCAGATCGATGAATACCTTAAAGGAAAGAATTTTGCGGATGAGATCGTCCGAATTTATTCAACCGGCCGTATGATCCCTCAGTTATGGATGAAAAACGCCGTAGGCAGTGAGATCTCGATAAAACCTATGCTGGATGCGACAGATAAGGCGCTGGGGAAAATCAAATAGCGAAATCGTGAAATGGTGAAATCGCTTACGCAAAACGCTCCCTTCGCTCTCAGTAATTTCACCATTTCACGATTTCACCATTTCACCATTTCACCATTTCACGATTTCACCATTTCACCATTTCACCATTTCACCATTTCACTATTTCACCATTTCACCATTTAATATAGCCGTCTCCACTTTATTGCTACCATATGCGTATGGCATAAACTCATAGGAAGGAATGGGTTTTGTAATGAACATGTTCGCCTTTTTACCCACGGCTATGCTGCCGTAGTCTTCGCTCAGTCCCATGGCATAAGCTGAGTTGATCGTGACAGCGTTGATCGCTTCCTCGGGCAGCATGCGGTATTTGATGCAAGCCAGTGAAAGTATGAACTGCATATTCCCTGAAGGCGATGAACCCGGATTGAAATCGCTGGCCATTGCCACAGCCAGGCCGGCACCGATCATTTTACGTACCGGGGCGTAATCCATCCCAAGAAAGAAAGCAGCCCCGGGCAAGATTGTAGGCATCGTCTCGGAACCCAGCAGGCATTCTATCTCGGCATCACCTGTATATTCAAGATGATCGACCGAAAGCGCATTGTACTTTACCCCCACCTGAATTCCCCCCGAACTATACATCTCGTTTGCATGGATCTTCGGCCTCAGCCCGTATTTCATCCCCGCTATAAGGATACGTTCAGTATCTTCAACCGTGAAAAAACCTCGTTCACAAAACACATCGATGTAAGCGGCCAGTTTTTCCGCAACAACGCATGGTATCATTTCGTTAATCACAAGGTCGACAAACTCCGATTGGCGATTCCTGTATTCCAGAGGAACAGCGTGTGCTCCAAGAAAAGTAGGAACCAGTTTCAACGGGGTCATATACTGAAGTCTGCCGATAACCCTGAGCATTTTAAGTTCATCTTCAACCGTTAGTCCGTAACCGCTCTTAATTTCAACAGCTCCTGTTCCCTGCATCATGATCTCCCTCAGACGAGGCAGCGCATTCTCAACCAGTTCCTCTTCGGTGGCCTTATGCAGCCTTCGCGCTGAATTCAGTATGCCTCCTCCCCTCGCGGCAATTTCTTCATAGGAACGCCCCTTTATCTTGTCGATGTATTCAATTTCCCTGCTTCCGGCATATACCAGATGAGTGTGCGAATCGCAGAACGATGGAAAAACCATACGATCCGTGGCATCTATCACCTTCATCTTCATCCCCCACGATTTATTGTAATCGGGTATATCTTTCATCTTCCCGAAATCGTTGATCCTGTCGCCTTCGATATAAACCCAGGCATCCTTAATCGTTTTCAGTTTTGCCATGTCCTTTCCGGCAACTTTCAGTTTAGGCTTATTCTCAACCTGAACAAGTTCCTTGATGTTTTTAATCAACAGCGCCATACAGAAGGGGTTATATTGTGCATTAAACACAAAGATAAAGTTTTTTCCATACCTTTGAATCTGCAGTTTACAGGAAATTTCCAGCCATGAAAAAAAGCATTATTTCCCTGATAATTATCTTGCTGACAGGCTACACCGGGTTTACATCAAACGTGAGCGTTCAATTGGCACAACAGCTTGCCTCCCGTTTCTTCTCCGTCCATTACCCGAGCTTCAATTCCGAATATTCCGGTCCTTCAGCAATCACTGAAACCATTGTCGTTAGAAGGGAAAGCCAATCATTATATTATATTTTCAATATGTCACCCTGCGGATGGATTGCCGTTTCGGGCAATAATACTATGTGGCCTGTGCTGGCATACTCGTTTGAAGGGCGTTATACCGGCGAAAATCCTGCCCCCCAGTATGTCGCCTGGATGAAACAATACGAAGATGCCTTGTTTTACCTTGCAAACCATCCGGCTGATGCTTCAGAAGAGATCTCATCAGCATGGAATTACATTCTTGGCGAGGGATATGTTCAGAATTACAAAGCCAGGCTATTTAGCCAGGTTAAACCTATGTTATTTTCAAACTGGGACCAGGTAATATATTATAACGGGAAATGCCCGGCCGACGCTGGTGGACCCGGAGGTCATACGCCTGCAGGCTGCGTCCCTACAGCCATGGGGCAGATCATGAATTATTACCGGTGGCCGGTTACAGGTACCGGCTCCTACACCGATAACGATCCTTCTTACGGAGCCTTGTTTGCAGATTTCGGAGCAACAACCTACAACTGGGACAATATGCCGAACAGCATCAACCGCCCGAACGACGCGATTGCAACGCTTTTATACCACCTCGGTATTTCATGCGACCTGGTGTACGGCCCCTCCGGATCAGGTATGTATAATCATAAAGCTGCCTATGCTTTCCGCACTTTTTTTAAATATTCACCCCAGACGCAGTATCTCTTCCGCGACAGCACCAGCCTGAGGTGGGACAGTGTGATGGTAGCCCACCTGAACCGGGGCATGCCGCTGTATTATGCCGGATGGAGCGTTCCTGATATCAACGGTCATGCCTGGGTATGCGATGGATACCAGGATACAGGCTATTTTCATTTTAACTTCGGCTGGAGCGGATCCTCCAACGGATACTTTCATACCGCGAACCCATCTCCCGCAGGCTACAATTTCAAACTTGCACAGGAACTCATTATCAATATTTTTCCTGATACGGTAAATTACACTTATCCTGTTGGCTGCCAGGGAAACAAAACCCTGCTTTCTTTCGACGGAAGCCTCACCGACGGAAACGGACCAATTAAACCCTATTCCCCTGCGGCTGATTGCTCATGGCTTATTTCACCACAGACTATTCAGGATTCGGTTACCAGGTTGACTATTGGATTCAATTATATCAGTACAAATCCCTCAGATTATTTAAATATCTATGACGGCCCTACCACTTCGTCAACTCTGCTCGGCAGTTTTTCGGGCGATACGATACCTACAGTTATCAATTCAACAGGCAACAAAATTCTCGTGAAATTTAAAGCGAACGGGGGGGCGCCTGGCCAGGGTTTCTCTTTAACATATTCTTCCTCCCTTCCCACCTGGTGTGCAGGGACCCAGATTATACAGGGCGACACAGCCGATATCACCAACGGCAGCAATGGATTCGATTACTCCAACAAAACCAACTGCAGGTGGAGACTGATGAGAAACGATACTCTTCCGTTAACTGTTTATTTCAGCCGCTTCGATACTGAACCCACTTATGATAACCTTACTATTTTTGACCTCGGGAGCGGAATTGCACTAGATACTATTTCAGGTCATTATGACCCTTCGAGCCCGCCCGATTCGGTGACAGCCCCGAGCGGTAAAATGTTTCTGATTTTTTCGACCAACAGCAGCATCACCGGTAAGGGGTGGGAAATCTACTATCCAAGGAAAAATACAGGAATAGAGGAGAGTGGCAGGAAAAACCGGCTGAAAATTTTTCCTAATCCATGTTATGACCTTGCGAACCTGCATTTCACATCAACCCTGGCTACCATAGCTGAACTTATACTGTCGTCTGTTGACGGGCGGCAGGTAATGAGCAAACGGATTGAAGCAACTGCCGGAGAGAATGCGATTCAAATGAATACCACTACCCTTTCTTCAGGGGTCTATATAATCAGTATAAAAACCACAAACTCTATTCAAACAGGCAAATTAATCATCAACAAATAATGAACTTTCATCTATGAGAAAGGAAATTACCATAATTATCTTATTGCTTTTATCAGTTTTTATGGGATTTGCAAAACAACCTGAGCAGTCGGTGATCCGTAAAGTCGTTCTTGGTTTTTATCTTGAGCACTCGGGGCTCACCGAAGGATTGACATACAATTCAATCGCGATCAGGGAAATTACTCCGACTATGTTCAACAACCGGGTGGTATATTATACTCTTACCATAAATCCACGGGGATGGATCGTAATATCTGCCGATGATGTCGTGGCCCCTGTTCTCGCGTATTCATTCGAAGACAATATGAATACTGCATCTCTTCCTCCACAGTTTATATCATGGATGGATAAATACAAGAAACAAATTAACGATGCAATTAGCAGAGACCTCCCTGCATCAGAGAAAATAAAGTCAGACTGGGCCAGGTATACAAACTACACACGGGAGCAACCGCTTACCCCTCAGCTTCTCACCGGGGTTTCCCCTCTGATCATACACAACTGGGATCAGGGTTTCCCTTATAATATTTATTGTCCGCAAGACCCTGCAGGGCCCGGAAATCATCCATATGCAGGTTGTGTTGCCACGGCTATGTGTCAGCTGATGTACTATTACCGTTTTCCATTGACCGGCAATGGCCAGCATTGCTACACTCCCAGCGGCTATCCTCAGCAATGCGCCGATTATGGCGCTACTTCCTATGACTGGAATGCCATGGTCAACTCGCTTACCGGCGCCAGGCTGGATAATGACAGCGCAGTAGCGCTTCTGCTTTGGCATGCAGGTGTTTCGGTGAATATGATGTATAGCTCCAGTGGTTCCGGAGCCTATTCCAATGATGCCAGAAATGCCATGGTTAATAATTTCAGATTCAGTCCCGCTGCATCGTATATCCACCGTAACGATTTCCAGGTGCCGGCATGGGGCAGCATTCTGAGATCAAACCTGGACAAAAAAATGCCAGTCTACTATGACGGCTATGGTACTCAGGGAGGTCATGCTTTTAATTGCGATGGCTACCAGGGATCAGACCATTTTCATTTCAACTGGGGTTGGAGCGGTACCGCTAACGGTTACTTTTACCTCGATAACCTGAACCCTGCAGGGGATAATTTTTCGCAGGATGAAGGCGCTATTGTAAACCTGTTTCCTGATACTTTGGCTAATACCTATCCTTACACCTGTCAAACACAAACACTGATTCATTCCATTTCCGGTACTTTTGATGATGGCAGCGGTCCCGCCCTGAACTACCTTAGCAATAACAAATGTTCATGGCTTCTGAAACCTCAGAATACCCAAGACTCGGTTCAGAGCATTACCATCGCGTTCAACAATTTCAGCACTCTTCCCGGTAACGGCATTTTACGTATTTATAAAGGGGAAAGCACCTCCGACTCGCTCGCGGGCGAGTATTCAGGTGATGCCCTGCCAGCCTCTCTATCTGTAAATGGTCCCAAAGCCCTGGTCACATTCACTTCGGGCTCAGGGGGGGCAGGTCCAGGCTGGCTGATCACCTATACCGGCAAGGCCATGGACTGGTGCAAGGATATTCAGACACTGACTGATACAACCGGCATGTTCTCTGACGGCAGTTTACATTTCAACTATCATAATTCCACTACCTGTAGATGGAAGATCCTTCCAACAGGGAATTCTGGCCCTCTGAATTTATCTTTCAACTCATTCCGCACTCAGCAGAATCATGATTATATTCAGATCTTTGATTACGGTACCGGCGAACCCCTGGCCGAATACTCTGGCATCTATACCGGAACAAACGTTCCGGACCCGGTAACCGCAAACAGCGGACAGATGTTCATCATCTTTTCAACCGACCAGGCGGGCTCTGAAGCAGGATGGGAAGCCGTGTATTCCACCGCGCTAGGATGCAAGGAAAATGCAGCAGTTCCGGAGGTTCAGGTATATCCCAACCCCGCCAGGAATTTTCTTTTCGTAAGCACTACCACAGGCCTTTCCGACATACTTCAGCTCGAGATGAATGACATCCAGGGGCTGCAAGTTTTAAGCCTCAGGCTTTCTGCCGTAATTGGAGCTTCAAAGATTGATGTGTCGGCTCTGAAAAGCGGAATGTACTTTCTAAGAATCACTTCTGGAAGCAGAAGTGTGGTAAAGAAGGTGATGATTGACTGAGTGACTGATTGATTTCAGACCCAGGGGCGTTACATTTTCACAATCTTTTTTACGATTACTTTGTTCTCGAAGGTGAATCTTAAATAATAGATCCCTGGTGTGAGGCTGTAATCGTCGGGATTGATCTCTCCCTGGTGAACTCCTTCCGGCAGTGTTTGAGTCTTCATAACCAGGCTCATAGATTTACCGGTAATATCGTAAAGAGTAATAGTCACCGGCATCTGTTTCCTGAGAAAGTAATTGTAAGAAAGCTTTTCGGAAAAAGGATTGGGAAATACATTGACCAAAATATCTGTACTAAAAGAAGGCTGAGAATCAGGAATCACTGTAACTGCATCGCTAACCACCACTTGCTGCAGGTTGACTGCTGCTATTTTGGTGGTCCTGGGTTCCTGACCTGTGGTTTTATATTCACTCACCGTGGTGACAAGAACCGGGTAGCGATAACCGGGAGCATACCATAAATACCGGAGAATATGAGTTACTGTTGAATTACAGGGATTCATTTCAACACTATTCTTCTCGGTTTTTATCCTCAATGCCTTGCTGAGAGTGCGGTCGGGAAGAATCAGGTCGCCTGTGGCATCGGCAGTGACCGTGAAATCACCACTGATTTCAATTTTAGTAACACTCTTGAAAAGTGCAGTAGCAGTCCAGTTATCTGTAAAACTTTCACCATAGGCAAAAGGATACTTCATCTTCAGGAGAGGGTCGGCATATATAACTGTTAGGTCTTTCAGGGTATACCCTTTTTCCTCAAATTTATCGGAACTGATATTAAAATAATACTCATAACCCCCTTCATTCAGCAAAACGTTGTATTCGCTCACTCCAACAAGCGCTGTTGTGTTTGCGGAAAGAACACGGCTTAAATTTTTAGTTCCCGTATACTTTATCCCCGAGAAATCCCATATCTGGTTTGGCCCGGGATTGCCTGGAGCAACGTATTGAATCTCACTCGATGTATTTACATCTCCTGGCCGGAGAGCATTGTTCTTGTAGGCGAGGCTGCTCTGAGAGAGAGCACTAATAGCAAAAAGGAGTAGGCCACAAAGAACAATATATCTTTTCATGATTCTGTTTATTGAGTATATAAAAATCGGGGTACTTGTAAAAATGATAGGACAAAGTTACGATAATAAATCAAAAAAAGCAAGATTGATTTTCCTACCTGAACATTAAATCGATCTGCCCTCTCTGTTCAATACACTCCATGAGTTTGGACTTCAGTTTCCAGCATGTCATCTGGCGTTTTTCCAATTGACGCGATAACTCATACGATGAAATTTCGGGGTCCTTGCAAACCATATATACCATTCGCAGCGCCTCGCTGATAGGTATGTGGCAGCGATGGAAAATAGTATGGGCCGTTGCTGATTCTTCCGATTTGCAACGTGTGCATCTTCGGGAAAACAGTGTTTTTCCTTTGCAAAAATTGGTATGGCCGCATTTCTTACATGCAAATCCTTCAGGCCATTTCTGTTCAGAGATAAATTTAAGACAGCCCTCCTCGGTCGAGAACAGATCATCAAATTGACTGACATTCAGCTTTTTTATTTCAAACATTGTTTTTCTGGTCCAAATGAATTATCCCATATATTCTGCAAAAATAAAAAATTTAGTGATACTTATGCGATTTATAATAAATAATTTGTAATTTTGCAGCCGAAACATCATCAACCTACAAAAAACCATGAAAAAAATCAGCTTCCTATTCAGCCTGCTTGTTTTATACAGTCTGAATGCATGCAGCGGCAATCCTGCTGGCGCAGGGGCCAATGCCATATCTAAAAAAGCAGCTATCGATCAGAGCTCAGAAGGTAAGGTCGTTCACCTGGGCCAGGATATTTTTCGGGAGCTGGTGTGGGATTATAAGAAAAATTCCGCCTCCTGGGTTTTTGAAGGAGACATTCCAGTGATTGTCGACTTCTATGCCGACTGGTGTCGGCCGTGCAGGGCGCTTGGCCCGACCATGGATGAACTGGCATTGGAGTACAAGGGTAAAATCCGGATCTATAAAATCAATACTGATGAGAACCGTGAATTATCAGGCCTAATGGGAATCAGCTCTATTCCCGCTCTATTGTTTGTCCCAAAAACCGGAAAGCCGAGCTTTTCACTCGGCGCTCTTCCCAAGGACAAGCTTAAGAGCATGATTGATGAGTCATTATTAAATCAGAAAAAGCAATAACAAATTAAAAATTACAAATATGGCAACTGAACATTTAACAAAAAAAACCTTTTCCGAGAAGGTATTCAATTTCGAACTGAACAAGGAATGGAAATTTGAAGGCGAACTTCCATGCATCATTGACTTTTATGCCGACTGGTGTGGTCCCTGTAAGATGGTAGCTCCCATACTGGAAGAACTTTCCACGGAATATGCCGGTAAGATCAATGTCTATAAAATTGACACGGAAGCCGAGCAGGAACTAGCCAGTGTTTTCGGGATCAGGAGCATTCCTTCAATGCTGTTTTGCCCGGTCGACGGTCAGCCGCAGATGTCGGTGGGAGCCCTTCCTAAAGACTCTCTGATTCATGCTATCGACGACGTTCTGCTGAAAAAGAACGCGAACTGACCATCGTGAAGAATGGCCGGTGAACGAATCATTGTCTCTACATCCTATCTTCCTCCCATAGGGTATGTTTCAGCCCTGCTGAAAGCCAGGGAAATACTTGTTGAGCTGGATGAAACTTACCCGAAACAGACCTGCCGTAATCATGCTAATATATACAGTCCGAACGGGAAACAAACCTTAAGCATACCTGTAAACAAACCAGGCGGGAACCATACGAAAACCAGAGATATCAGGATTTCGTATGCGCTCCCCTGGAATAAAACCCACTGGCGGGCTATAGAGGCCGCCTACAACAATTCACCTTTTTTTCTTTACTACCAGGATTATTTCAGGCTTTTTTTTGAAAAGGAATATGAATTTCTTGTGGATTTCAATTCTGAAATACTTGAAACAGTATTCCGGCTGCTGAAAATCCCGATGGTACTCAATAACAATGAAATTTATTCTAAGCAGCCGGCAGGCATTTACGACCTCCGCCGGGAGCTTACTGCCAAGCATGCTGCAGCCACCTGTCTGCCCTACACTCAAACATTTGCCGAGAAGCACGGCTTCATTCCCAACCTCAGTATTATCGACCTGGTATTTAATGTAGGGCCGGAGGCATCCAGATACCTGATATCTGATATCTGATATCTGATATTTTTTTGTATCTTTGCGTTAATTTAATCTAAATTAATTGTCGACACTTTTTGACCTTAGGGAAGGGGAGCACGGAATCATAACGAAAGTACGAGGCCGGGGCGCATTCCGTAAACGGATCACCGAGATGGGATTTGTGCGCGGGAAAGATGTGTACGTTGTCAAATCCGCACCATTGCTCGATCCTCTGGAATACAAAATTCTTGGATACAACGTTTCCCTGCGCCAGACCGAGGCTCGTTTAATCGAGATCATCCCTCCTGGAAACGAAGCCGCTCCCCCATCCGCAGATACACAAAATAAAATTTTTAACGGTACTATTCAGGAAGAGACTCTGAGAGACCTTGAGCCTGACCGTGGAAGAATCATCGACATTGCCCTGGTTGGCAACCCGAACTGCGGCAAAACTACCCTTTTCAATATCACATCTGGTTCACATGAGAGGGTCGGGAATTTCGGGGGTGTGACGGTCGACAGTAAAACGGCGACATTCAGGCAAAGCGGATATTCGTTCAACATCACCGACCTTCCCGGCACTTACTCCCTTACGGCCTATTCTCCCGAAGAGCTTTATGTGAGGAAACATATCACCGAGAAAGTTCCAGATATCGTTGTAAACATCATCGATGCATCGAACCTCGAGCGGAACCTGTATCTGACCACACAGCTTATCGACATGGACATCAGGGTGGTTATTGCATTAAACATGTACGATGAGTTTGAAAAGAAAGGACATGTGCTGGATTACGCGGCTCTTGGAGAGCTGCTTGGCATTCCTGTAATTCCGACAATAAGTTCCAGGGGAGAAGGCATCAAAGAACTGTTCGACAGAGTGATCGATGTGTTTGAGGACAGGGATCCCGTAATGCGCCATGTTCATATCAATTACGGGGAGGAGCTGGAACGTTCTATCCGCCGGATACAGGAGGTAATCAGGAAGGATGAGGCTCTGGCAGCTAGGGTTTCAACGCGATACTTCAGCATAAAACTTCTTGAAAACGACGACGATGTCACTAAAGGTCTGGCTCATTCTCAATATTTTAAAGCCATTACCGCTACGGTTGCAAAAGAGGTCAAACGCCTCGAGGACAATTTCTACGAAGATTGTGGAACTTTGATTACCGATGCCCGCTACGGCTTTATTTCCGGGGCCCTGCGAGAGACCCTCGATGCCAACGAACAGGCTCTGACCGGTAAGACTTTCAGCGACCGGATCGACCATATTCTCACCCATAGGTATCTTGGGTTTCCTTTTTTCCTGTTTTTTTTATGGGTCATGTTTCAGTCAACTTTTTCGTTGGGCGAATACCCGAAACACTGGATAGACCTGATGGTGAGCTGGTTCGGTAATTTTTCAGGCAATATTCTTCCTCCGGGTCCAGTAAGAGATCTGCTGGTCGACGGCATTATCAGTGGAGTAGGAAGTGTGATCGTTTTCCTGCCCAACATCCTTATCCTGTTCTTTTTTATTTCTCTGATGGAGGATTCGGGATATATGGCCAGAGCGGCATTCATCATGGATAAGCTGATGCACAAGATGGGTCTTCATGGCCAGTCGTTCATCCCTTTGATCATGGGTTTTGGCTGCAACGTTCCCGCCATCATGGTCACCCGTACGCTGAAAGACCGTAACGACCGCCTTTTGACCATGCTCATCAACCCCTTTATGAGTTGCAGCGCCCGCCTGCCGGTGTACCTGCTAATCACCGGCGCCATCTTCCAGAAACATGCCGGCACAGTAATCTTCGTGGTATACATGACAGGAATCATACTGGCAGTAATCATCTCTATGATTTTCAAAAAATTCTTATTTAAAAACAAAGAAGCACCATTTGTCATGGAACTCCCCCCCTACCGTATGCCTACCGTCAGGGTTATCGCAAGACATATGTGGGAGAAAGCCCGCCAATACCTCAAAAAAATGGGCGGTGTAATCCTTATCGCGGTGATCATCATCTGGGCGCTTGAATATTTCCCGGGTGGCAGCAGTATGGGCCGTGCCGAACGCCTTCAGCAATCATACATCGGAAAAATCGGCAAAGTAATTGAACCGGTAATAGAACCTCTTGGTTTCGACTGGAGGATGGGTGTGAGCCTGATCACCGGCGCGGCTGCGAAGGAAGTAGTTGTAAGCACCATGGGTGTGCTTTATAGCACGCCTTCGGCGGATGACTTTAACCCCAAGGCTGATCTTACTGCCCGATTGCAGTCTGCAACTTATGAAAGCGGAAACCGGAAAGGACAAAAAGTATTTACCCCACTTGCAGGGTTTTCATTCATCATATTTATCCTGATCTATATGCCTTGTATTGCTGTGATCGCAACCGTGAGGCGGGAGTCGGGCCAGTGGAAATGGGCCTTGTTCCTGATGCTTTATACTACCGCCCTGGCCTGGTCGCTTTCGTTCATCGTATACCAGCTTGGATCTTTAATACTCTGAAACATGACTATTCAATATATTATCATCTCTCTTGTAATAGCCTCCGCAATCGGAAGAGCTGCCTACAGTCTCATCCGCTCTATGATCAAACCCGAGAGCAAATGTAACGGCTGCAATTCCGGTTGCGGAGGTTGCGCGATTCTGGAAATCAAAAAGACGAAAAAGCCGGCTTGATTATTTTATCAGCGGAATGAAAATCTTTTCAGTCCTTGAGTAAAATGTTCCTTTTCCGCAAGTATAGGAAGCTTCAACAATGATCATGACTTCCGTACACGTTGAACTATAGACCCAGGAAGCAAGGTAAATATTCTTCAGCTGCCCGCTTATCATCGAGAAAAGACTCTGCAAAGTCGACATATCGGGTGTGTAATAATATCTCCCCCCGGTTTGGTTGGCAATAGATGACAATGAAACAGAATCAGCTCCTCCGAAACCCAACATGTAAACAGGGATTTGTTTTGCGATGGCGTTGTCGATTACATCCTGACTGGTACTGCTTGAAGCATTGTTGATCCCGTCGGTAAATCCGATGATGGCAGGCAGATAGGTCGATGATTGCTGACTTGAAAAAAGATCCGCATCGTCAATGCCCATCATCATGGCATCATACAGGGCTGTAGACCCTCCCGACCCTGGCCAGGAAGCAATGAGCGCTGTCAATAATGCTGTAGTGTCTTTTGTAAACGGTTGAACGTTCTCAATCGAACTGCTGAATTTGATCAGTTCAGCCTGATCGTTCTTGTTTTTTATAGTGATGAATTTCGCCGCGGCTTGTTCCAGATCAGCTAAATAAGAACTCATACTGCCCGAATAATCAAGTACGAGCGGAGTGGCAATGTTCTGGCCACTCTGATTCATTTTCTGGAAACCCAGAGAAGTGACGACAGCAGTGTCTGTTCTTCCGATGCATACCTGTTTAATCACAAAATTATACTGGTTGAAATTGGGGAAAGGATGACCTTTCTGGTCTGTGACCGAAAGGTACAGAGTAACACCCGTACTCTTAACTTTCGAAAGTTCTATCCTTGGAATACTTGCAATGATGCGGGTTGTAGAATCATCACCTGTATTTGAAAATGGTTGTGAAGTTGGTGTGGGATCAGTTGAATCCTTCTTTGAGCATCCTATAAAGACTGACGATACCAGTAAACTGATCAGAATCATAATCAATGTACTTTTTGAAATGAATAAATTCCTGGTTTTCATACCTGTTGTTTTTTAGTTTAACATGAAATAATACTTTAGACTCTATATGTAATTTATGATAAATGTTTGGTATATGTTGTGCTTTTCACAGATCAGAGCATAAATATAACATGGATTAAATTATCACATCAAAAATATAGACAAAAACCATAATTATATAAACAAAAGGTAGTTGAAAGTAAATGAATGCTAATATCAGATTCAGGCGAAATGAGCTAAAAACTTCTTCTTAAATGTATCCCCGACCTGGGCGGTAAGGTTTTCGATAAGTTTAACTTCCCCTTGTCTTGAATATGATATCACATGATCAAGATTGATATAGAAAGATTTGTGCACCCGCATAAAATTAGGATGAGCCTCCAGCAATTTAACAAACTCTTTCAGTATTCTGCAATAAGTATGCTTGCGCATTCCTTTAAGATATACATCGGTGTAATTTCCACTGGCTTCAAGTTTTATTATCTCAGAGGTCTCTATAATTGTGAAACCCGACACTTCCCGCAATATCAGCCTTGATGGATTCTCAAACTGAAGCCTGGCGCCTTCAGGCCTTTCGCAGTATGCCTCAGTGAGTTCTTTTTGAGAAACTCTTTTTACAGCCTCGATCAGATCAGGAGCTGTTACAGGCTTGAATAAAAAATCAACAGCATTGAATTTGATCGCCTGATAAGCATAATCAAGATGTCCGGTAACAAAAATAATCTTGAATGGCAATGGCTGAAAATAGTTGAGTAAATCAAACCCGCTGCCATCGCTTAATTCCACATCCAGAAAAACCAGGTCAGGCGATAGATCGTTGATACTCTGAATCGCATCTTTTACAGTTGCCACAGCCCCAATAATATGAACCGCGGGACAGTGTTTCCCAAGTAAATACCACAAAAGCTGCTGATTCTCAGGATTGTCTTCAACAATAAGAGCCTCTATGGTTTTCATTTCTCAGATAAAATATAATTGATCAGAAACTAAAAATACGAAATATCTCTATACCCGCTTCCATTTCTTTACATTTTTTCACCTCCATATGTCATCAGCCATCAGTCATCCGCCATCTGAGATCCGCCATCCGCCATCCGCCATCCGATATTTCATACCTTTGCATCAAATCCACATCACATGTCATACGGAATCTGTCTCCTTAGCATCGTCCCGGTACGCCCGGAACCCTCACATAAAGCTGAAATGTGCACTCAGCTTCTGTTTGGTGAATTATACACTGTTTTGAAAACCGAAGAAAACTGGCTGAATATAAGGCTTGCTTTTGATGATTATGCAGGCTGGATCAATGTTTCGGGACATACTTCTCTTGATGAGGAAGAGTTTCAACGCCTTTTAGAAGCAGACACCCGCTGTTCGATGGACCTGGTGCAGCTGGTGACTAATGAAACAAAGAAATCACAGTACCCTATACTGATAGGAAGTTCCCTCCCCGACATAGAAGAACTTAATATGCAGCTTGCACAGCAGACTTTCGTTTATGACGGGCAGGTTTCGATGATCTCCGATTTTGAAGATGATGAAGATGGCCCTGAGAACATGGTTGAATTAAAGCATGAGCTTGTTCATGATGCCTTACAGTTTCTGGGAGCTCCTTATCTCTGGGGTGGAAGATCACTTTTCGGCATTGACTGTTCAGGGCTTGTTCAGATGGCGTACAAATTAAAAAGCATCCGCCTTAAACGGGATGCTTCCCAGCAGGCTGAGCAGGGTGAACTAGTAAACAGCCTCGACGAAGCCGAACCCGGCGATCTGGCATTTTTTTCAAATGAAGAAGGTAAAATAATCCATGTCGGCATTCTCGTCGACCGCCAGAAGATCCTGCATTGTTCAGGCAGGGTACGTGTTGACATTATTGACAAGGAGGGCATCTTTCACAACGACCTTCATGAGTATACACATAAGCTGTGTATGATACGGAGAGTGCTTTAAGGGGATCATTAGGCGGGATTGTCCTTCATTACTACTTATTCACTTTGCTTGCAAAACCTTTCCCGCGTTACTGCTCCTCTCCCTTGGGTTTCTTGGGTTTTCCCGGAAGTTCCTGCTTGAATATATAGGTGAGGCGAAGACTGATTACATTGTTATACTGGTTGCGTTGCCAGGTATCATTCGCGATGTTGGGATTCGTAAACGTCACAGTGCGCAGGTTCAGCAGTGAATACTGGTACCTTACATTGATCCAGAACCTGTTCCATACTCTGAGGGACACTTCTCCCAGAACAGAAAAATCATAGGGTGAAAAATCAGTGTTTGGCGTCACAACAAATAGCTGTGACTCCGATTTGCCTATCAATTGTCCGTAACAAAATCCGAGTCCTGCCGAAATGATCTTTTTATCGGTAAAATGAACCATCACAGGTATATCTATGTAATCGAGATTCAGCCTGTAGTAGGTTGAATCGGTGCTACCCCTGTGAAAGCTCCCTTTTTGCGAATACAGCAATTCCATGCTTACCGACCAATTCCTGTTCTTTCCGAATGGGACCACGACCATAGGACCGAAATTCAGTCCGACCTTGCGAAAGCCATAGAACTGATCTCCGTCGACCTGGCAGAAATTAGCCCCAACAGAGAGACCCCCAAGAACCCTTTGGGCCTGGGCAGGTTTTATGGCAATTATAAGGAGCAGGAGCAGAACAGGGAGCAGAATATGCTTTTTCATCGTGGGCTGGCAGTCTTCATTTAGGAAACAAAGGTACAGAATTTAAAACGCTCAGGGCTTCGATTTATTTTGAGACTTCATAGAGAGCTGTATACGTTTCCTCGGAATATCTATGTCAACAACCTCAACCATCACCTTCTGATTCAGCTTGACAACTTCATTCGGGTCTTTTACAAACCGGTCGGCAAGCTGACTCACATGAACCAGACCATCCTGGTGAACACCGATATCAACAAACGCTCCGAAATTAGTGATGTTTGTGACGATTCCCGGAAGTTTCATTCCCGTTCTGAGATCATTCATGGTATGAACCTCCTTCGAGAATTCGAACATTTCGAATTTTTGCCGGGGGTCACGGCCTGGTTTGGCAAGTTCCTGCTGGATATCCATCAGAGTCGGTAAACCTGTCTTCTCATCCACGAACTCATCAAGCTTTATCTTCGACCTGCATCCCGCATCCTGCATCAGATCCCTTACAGAACAGTCCAGGCTTTTCGCCATCCTGTCAACCACATGATAACTTTCGGGATGAACAGCGCTCGAATCCAGGGGATTTGCTGCATCTCTGATACGAAGGAAGCCGGCAGCCTGTTCAAAGGCTTTTTCACCGAAACGCGTGACTTTGCGAAACTGATCCCTTGATTTGAAAGGGCCTTTCTCATTCCGGTAAGTGATGATATTTTTTGCAAGCCCCTGCCCTACTCCAGAGACGTAAGTAAGCAGTTCTTCACTGGCGGTATTCACTTCAACGCCCACCATATTCACACAGCTTACAACCGTATCTTCAAGGCTTTTCTGAAGAGCAGGCTGATCCACATCATGCTGATATTGTCCTACGCCAATAGCTTTCGGATCTATCTTTACCAGTTCAGCAAGAGGATCCATCAGGCGGCGGCCGATGGAAACAGCCCCTCTTACCGTGACATCGTAATCGGGAAATTCTTTGCGTGCAATGGCTGAAGCTGAGTAAACCGATGCTCCGCTCTCGTTCACTACCAGCGCCAGTATCTCTTTGTCGAAAGGAATGGCACGGATAAGCCTTTCAGTTTCACGGCCTGCAGTGCCGTTGCCTATTGCAATAGCTTCAATTTTGTATGCATTCACGAGGCTTTTTATCTTGTGGATAGACTCCTTGACTTCGTTTTGGGGAGGATGAGGATAAATGGTCTCGTTATGCAGGAGATCACCCTGGGGGCCCAGACATACCAGTTTACAACCGGATCTGAAACCCGGGTCCAATGCAAGTACATTTTTTTGCCCGAGTGGAGGAGCAAGAAGCAGCTGCCGGAGATTTTCTGTAAAAACCCGGATAGCCTCCGAATCAGATTTCTCCTTGGCCCAGCCGCGAGCTTCGGTTTCCATTGATGGCAGCAAAAGGCGTTTGCAGCTGTCTTTGATGGCTTCCCGCACCAGTTCAGCCGAAGCATTTTCAGATTTAATGAATATCCTGTCGAGAATCTCCTCTGCCTTGTCGTTCGGGACCTCAACAGAAACTCGCAGGAAACCCTCATTTTCAGCTCTCAGCATGGCAAGCACCCGGTGTGAAGGAGCTTTGGAAAGCAGTTCGCGGTAGTCGTAATAGATCTGGTAATTGACTCCTTCTTCTTCCTTTCCCTTAACTATTTTCGAAATGATCAGGGCTTCCTTCTCAAACAGCTGACGGATACGCTTACGGCCATAAGCGTGTTCATTGACCCATTCGGCAATGATATCTTCTGCTCCGCTGATGGCATCTTCGGCGGAATTCACGCCCTTTTCCTCATCGATGAACCGTTCGGCCTGAATTTCCGGGTCGTTATATTTCTGCGAAATGATGATCCTGGCGAGAGGTTCAAGGCCTTTCTCCCGGGCTATGCTTGCCCTTGTTTTACGCTTTGGTTTGAATGGCATGTAAATATCCTCCAGCTCAGCCATGGTGGCTGCCTTCATAACAGCCTCCTCCAGTTCGGGAGTCAGTTTTTCCTGCTCCCTCATGCTTTTTAGAATAGCCTCCCTGCGGGAATCAAGATCCTTAAGCTGGATGAGCCTGTCCCTGACCTTCGCTATCATCACCTCATCCATACTTCCCGTCATTTCCTTGCGATAGCGGGCTATGAAGGGTATAGTAGCCCCGCTTTCCAACAGAGTCACGGTATTAAACACTGAAGCTTTGGTAAGCCCTAATTCCGACGAAATGATCGTTGTATATTTTTCGAAGTCCATGAAAACAAGATGAAGCGTTTATATCCTTAAACCATCCTGTCACCAACCCGAGGCAAGCACATCAACGATATGGATAGTCTTAATGGGAAGATTATGTTTATCAATAAAAGCCTGCTGATGCATCAGGCAGGATGAATCGGTTGAAACAATATATTCGGCTCCTGTTTCAAGGGCATTGGTAACTTTCTGTTCAGCCATAGCTGTTGAGATGGGTTCAAACTTGGCCGAAAAGGTTCCGCCAAATCCGCAGCATACCTCATTCTCCTTCATCTCTATCAATTCGAGGCCTTTTACATTTGCAAGCAACTTCCTGGGTTCGTCTTTTAAACCATACTCCCTCAGGGCAGCGCATGAATCATGATATGTGACCTTATGATTGAAGGTAGCTCCAACGTCTTCCACATTCAAAATATTAACAAGGAAATCGGTGATCTCGTGAAAATTTTTCTTAAGCTGCTTATATTCGTAATGAAGGCCTGTATTGTGGAAAAGCCACGGGTAATAGTTGCGGACAAACCCGATGCAGGAAGCCGATGCGCCAACAATAGGCCTGTCGTTTGAGAAATCTTTCATAAACTTCTCTCCCAACTTTTTGCTCTCATCCCAGGCGCCGCTGTTAAACGTCATCTGGCCACAACAAGTCTGGTTTGGATTATAGAACACATCAACACCAAGTTTCTCGAGTATTTTTACCATGTTCATACCCGTTTCGGGGTAAACCTGGTCAATGAAGCAGGGAATAAAAATGTCGACTAACATGGATTTGTGTTAAATGCCCGATGCCAAAAATAAACATTTCTGCTCAAGAATGAACCTGATGTTCAAAATTTCACCATTTCACCATTTCACCATTTCACCATTTCACCATTTAATTTGAAACCCCACGCTTCCGAGATCCTCCCAAAACTCCGGATACGATTTGGCGACCACATCGGGATCGGCAATGCGGATGCTACCGGTTTTCAGTGCAAGCATCGCAAAGGTCATTGCCATTCGGTGGTCCCGGTAAGTATCGATGATTGTTTCAGGTTTGAAAATAAGTTTTGAAGGATGAATTTCGATGACAGGATCATCTCCTGTGGTGACCGTGAGTTTGCATCCCAGTTTTGTGAGTTCGGAAGTAAGTGCGTAAACCCTGTCGCTTTCCTTAATGGCAAGGCTTTTCAATCCTTCAAAACGCCCCCTGAGTCCGAGTGCAGCACAAGTGGCGATCATAGGCAGGGCAAGGTCGGGGTGATGGGTGAAGTCGTAGGTAAAGTCTACTGGTGGTGAGTAATTTCCGGACAAGTGGATGCAGGATGCGGGATGCGGGATGCAGGATGCGGGATGCGGGATGCAGGATGCGGGATGCGGGATGCAGGATGCAGGATGCGGGATGCAGGATGCGGGATGTGGGATGCAGGATGCGGGATATCTGATATCTGATATCTGATATCTGATATCAGATTTCACTCCGAACAAGGTATATGCCCTGGCCAACACTGAATCGCCCTGCAGGCTGTGAGCGGAAAGGCCCGGAAGTTCAAGATCTGCCTCATCGGCAAGAGCTGCAGCCTGGTACCAGAATGAAGCTGCCGACCAGTCGGATTCCACTGTGAATTGACTACAGTAATATGTGCCTGGTTCAATCCGGATCTTATGTTTCCACTTTCTCACTCTGGCACCACATTCTTTCATCAGACTAACCGTCATGTCAATATAGGGCTCCGATACCATATAGCCTTTAATATTCAGGGTGAGGCCATCTGGAAGACCTGGTGCTATCATCATCAGAGCAGAGATAAACTGGCTGCTTAGCCCGGCATTGATCTGCAAGTCGGTTGAGAAAAGTTTTCTTCCCTTAACAAGTAGTGGAGGAAATCCAATAGTCCCGAGGTATTCAATGGAGGCGCCCAGTTTTTTCAGATTTTCAACAAGCTCTCCTATAGGTCTCTGTTTCATCCGATCTGTGCCTGTAAGTACCCAGCGGCCGGGCTTGGTGGCAAGAAAAGCAGTAAGAAACCTCAAATCAGTACCGGCATTGGAGCAATCGAGAACGACTGCATCCCGCTGACCTGCATTCAAATTAATCTGCGTTAAGAGTTTCTGAAGGATCAGCGTATCGTCGGCAGTCGAAAGATTAGTTATCCCAAAGTCTGTTCCCGACAAAGCCTGCATGATCAGCAGTCGGTTGCTGATGCTTTTCGAAGAAGGGAGATGTATGGTCCCCTTAAGAGACTTATCAGGTTTAATAATCTTTATGGTTTTCATCATGTCTCTCTCCCCAGGAAACAAACGGGATCATTCAAAAAGTGTATTCAGAGCGGAACGTATTTCATCACGGCTGGCCGTGATATTGATCTTGGGCTTTCCTGCCGAGCGGATCAGGGTGAAACGAATTTCACCATTCTTATTCTTTTTATCGTGTAAAAGAAGATCACAGAGGTCGTCTAAAATCCTGGCTGTATCTGTAACAGAAGATTTCATCAAAACGCACTGCGCATGATACAAGGTTTTAAGGAAAGTGATTATCTCGAGAGTTTCCGTATCGCTCAATCCTGCTTTCATATTCGAGAGCCAGGTTTCAGCCATCATTCCCAGGGCTACTGCATCACCATGCAGGAGTGTCTTTTTATCGTTTCCGAGATGCAACGACTCGAGTGCATGACCAATGGTATGTCCGAAGTTCAGTATCTTCCGTATTTTCTGTTCTCTGAAATCCTGGCAAACAATGCGGTTTTTAAAAGTCACTGTTTTCATGATCATTTCCGGCCAGATTCTATCAGCAAAATTCATGGCAAGTATGCTCCCTGCACCCAGTCTCAGTATCTTTCGCCAGAGCACAGCGTCTCCGATCAGTGCTGATTTTACGATCTCGGCAAAGCCCGATCGTAACTGGGTTTCAGGCAGGGTTTTGAGAAAACGGTTATCGATAAAAACTGCAGCAGGGGAGTAAAAAAAACCTAGCTGGTTTTTCAGGTTGTTAAGGTTGACTCCCGTCTTCCCTCCCACGGCAGCATCAGCCATTCCCATCAGGCTGGTTGGTATATTGATGTAGGGGATTCCCCGTTTAAAGGCCGCTGCAACAAATCCGCCCATATCTGTAACAACGCCTCCGCCAAGATTAATAAGCAGGCTGTGACGGTCGGCTTTTGCAGCAAGAAGTTCATCCCATATTTTTTGTGCGGTGAGCATTGATTTTGATTCTTCTCCTCCCTCGATCTCAAATACAGAGGCTGCTCCCAGTTCGGGGCATGCTTCAGCCAGAAGCGGGAGGCAATGTTTTCCGGTGTTGGGGTCGACGAGGACGAAAATTCTGCTATTGCGGAATTCCTGCATCAGGAGCATAGTATGCAGTTCCTGCATCGCGTTGGGACCGCAGTGTATGCGGGTTCTTGATATCGTGACCACCCTGCCTGAAAGGATCATATTCCTGTAATCTTAGTGAAAAGCAGCCATAAGAAGGTCGAGATCCTGGAACGGCAGGTTGAAAAGGCGGCTTATATGAAGGCTGGTAAGCAGTCCATTGTAAATATACACACCCTGCCTTACCCCGTAATCACGTTTCAGCAGATTGTCGACCCCGCCGGCATTACCCATATCGAGTATAATGGGAACCATAATATTGTTTAAGGCCTGGGAAGCAGTATGAGGAACTTTTGAAGGGATATTGGGAACGCAATAATGAGTTACTCCATGTACCTTATATACGGGGTTCCTTAAAGTGGTTGGCCTGGAAGTCTCGAAGCATCCCCCCTGATCAATACTAACATCGATGATCACAGATCCTTCTTTCATCTCCCTGATCATTTCTTCAGAGATAAGGCATGGTGACTTGCCATCGGTTGAATGCACGGCTCCGATCATGACATCCGCGGTACGCATAGCTTCCAGAACTGCCTTGGGATGCAAAAGTGAAGTAAAGATCCTGCGGCCGAGGTTGTCCTGGATGCGTCGCAAACGGTAAACCGAATTATCAAATACCTTTACAAACGCACCGATGCCGATGGCTGAGCGGGCGGCAAACTCGCCAACAGTACCTGCCCCGATAATAACAACTTCCGATGGGGCTATGCCGGTAAACCCTCCGAACATCTTGCCCCTTCCAAATTCAGGATCGGATAAATATTCTGCTGCAATAAATACGGCTGTGCTCCCGGCAATCTCACTCATGGTCCTGATCACCGCCATCTGATTCGATTTGTCGCGGATAAACTCAAAGGCCAGTGCTGTAATTTTTTTCTGACTCAGCGAACGAAAATACCCTTCGCTTTGCATGGCGATCTGAAGAGTGGAAATAAGAGTCTGTTTATGATAAAGCAGGCTAATTTCATCTTGTGTAACAGGGCCTACCTTAAGGATAATATCGGCTTTATACACTTCGTTGGAAGAGTAAACAATCTGAGCGCCGGCTTCGCTGTATTCATGATCGGAAAAATGGGCGGTGAGTCCCGCTCCGGCTTCAACCATAACATGATGGCCATTCCTCACGAGAAGCCCAACCCCGTCGGGGATAAGCGAAACCCTGTTTTCCATGTTCGAGGCTTCCCTGGGCACGCCAATAGTGAGCTCGCTTTTTTTGCTGGCTACTTCCAGCATCTCCTCCTGGGGCATAAGCCGCTCGACAGGAGTATGTTTGCTGAAATCAGGACGGGATTCTTCCATGATTCAAATTTTACACGAAGTTACGAAAGAAAAAAGAAATATCAGCCTGCGGCATGAAAAATCAAACGACCTGTCATCGGATTTTCAGGCTTTAGCCAACAGAACAGGGCAATCACCGAAAATCCTTTTATATCAGAAAAAAAAAACGTAATCTTGCATTAAATCAAACTTTTCCGTTATGCAATTTATAAATTTAACCCTGAAAAGGTTTTTATACACAGCGATAAACCTTTTTTCACTCGTATTCTTAATGACGATTCTTATGAGTTCAACCCCAGATGCAACCTATCCAGGCTACAAACTGATAGAAAAAAGGTTTGTAAAAGAGCTGAATGCCGATGTATTATTCCTGGAACATATTAAAAGCGGCGCAAAAGTGATAAAGTTCGCCTGCGATGATGCCAATAAAACATTTACTATCGCATTCAAAACTTTTCCCGAGAATGACTGCGGTGCACCGCATATCATGGAACATTCAGTTCTTAACGGAAGTAAGAATTACCCGGTAAAGAGCCCCTTCGACGTTCTTCAGAAAGGTTCCCTGAACACGTTCATGAATGCCTTCACATCGAAAGATTTCACGGCATATCCAGTGGCCAGCATGAACGATAAAGATTACTTCAACCTTATGCATGTTTATCTGGATGCAGTTTTCAATCCCATGATCTTTACCGATTCAAGGATTTTTAAACAGGAAGGCTGGCATCACGAGCTGCTTAATAAAGACAGTGCGGTAACATACAAAGGCGTTGTTTTCAACGAAATGAAAGGCGCATTCTCAGACCCCAAGGAAGAAATGAGCTATCAGGTATTCAAAATTCTGTTCCCCGACAATGCCTATGGCAAAGAATCAGGAGGATATCCTTATGCCATCCCCCAGCTCAGCTATGAACAGTTTCTGAACTTCCACAAGAAATTTTATCATCCTGAAAACTCCTACATTTTTCTTTACGGTAACGCACCCCTGGCGAAGGAACTTGCTTTCATCGACAAAGAATATCTTTCCAAATATCAAAAGGCCAATAACAAAGCGAGTATCGACGACCAAAAGCCGTTCGACAAAATGAAGGATATCACTGCTGAGTATGCCGTGATGCCGGGCGACGATACCAACAACCAGTCATACCTCTCTCTGAATTACGTGATTGGTCATAATACCGACCAGTCTCTGGTGATGGCCCTTGATATACTGAGCGAAGTCCTGGTAAATCAGGAATCTGCTCCAATCCGCCTGGCCCTTCAGGAAGCCGGAATCGGACAGGATGTGAGCGCTTCGGCGAGCAATTACAAGCAGAATGTGTTTCAGATCAACGTTCAGAATGCCAACCCGGGCGACAAGGACAAATTCAATGCGATCGTGAGAAAGTGTATGCAGGATGCTGTTGACAAAGGCCTCGACAAACAGGTGATCGAAGGGGTTATCAACAGGATGGAGTTTCAGCTGCGCGAAGGCAATGATGCACAGAAAGGACTCTACTGCGTTTTTCGTTCACTCCCCAGCAGTTTCTTTGCCGATGATCCTTTTATCGGACAGGAATATGAGAAACCCCTTGCTGTAGTCAAAAAGGCCCTCACTACAAACTATCTGGAGAATATTATAAAAACTGATTTTCTTGACAATCCGCATACGCTTCTTTTCACTATGGCGCCTAAAGTCGGTGCGGATAATGATAAAAATGCCAAAGTGGCTGAAGAGCTTAAAGCTTTCAAAGCCGGTCTGAGCCCCGAACAGACCACGGCCCTTGTAAATGACAACAAGGCGCTGCTGGAATACCAGAAATCGGAAGACAGCCCGGCTGCACTTGCAACGATCCCTCTGCTGGAGATCAGCGACATCAACCCCAAAGCCGTATTTTATACGGTCGAAGAGAGTAAAGTCGGTCACACTCACATGCTGTACCACAACGAATTCACAAACGGAGTGGTGTATATGAACCTCTTTTTCGATATGAGGGTACTGCCCCAGGAACTTCTTCCCTACGCATCTATCCTCTCGAATGTTCTGGCGATGATGAATACCGAAAACTATACTTTCGGAGATCTGAACAAAGCACTTAATATCAATACCGGCGGATTTTATACGTCCATTAAAACATATCAGGAGAGACTTGACGACAACATTCTGGTCCCCAAATTCACAGTCACCTCAAAGGCCATGGCAGGCAAGGTTGACAAGATGACTGAACTAACTGCCGAGATCCTGTTAAGAACCAGATATGATGACCCTGAAAGGCTGAAGACCATTCTTACCAGGCTTCTTTCACAGCTTGAAGCCAACACCAAAGAGAATGGGTATTCTGTTGCCAGCAACCGCTTTTCTTCCTACGTAAGCAAGACCGGTGTATTCAACGAGATGACCAGTGGCCTCGATTATTACTGGTTCCTGGCCGATCTGATGAAGCAGTACGATCAGAAATCAGGCGAAATCATCAGCAACCTGAAAAAAATCGCCGGCATGCTGTTTATCAATAGCAATCTTACCCTGGGTGTAACAACCAATCCTGAGTCGCTGCCTGCTTTCACCTCGGCTGCTGAAAAATTACTCAACGCTATGCCCGCCGGGGGGACTGTTTTTCAAACATGGGATTTCAACCCTCAGCCTAAAAATGAAGGCTTCCCCACACCTTCCAAGGTGCAGTATGTGATTGCCGGTTTCGATTATAAAAAACTCGGGTATCAGTGGGATGGCAAAATGAGGGTTGTAAACCAGATTCTTTCGACCGACTACCTGCAAACCAGGGTGAGGGTTATGGGTGGCGCCTACGGCGGATGGAGCAGCATCTCCCCCCTGGGCAGTCTCACATTCAATTCGTACCGGGATCCAAATCTCGAACAAACCCTTGAAAATTATAAAGGGGTGCCTGAATATCTGAAAACGTTTGAAGCAGATAAAAAAGCCATGACCCGCTACATCATAGGCACCGTTTCGGCTCTGGACCGTCCGCTTACAGTTTCTCAGAAGGGAGAACAGGCATTTTCGCTGTTTTTCAACAAAAGAACCGAGCAGGACATGCAGAATGACCGTACTGCGGTGATCAGCACAAAAGCGGCCGATATAAAAACCTACGTCAAAATGATGCAGGATGTGCTCGATAAGAATGCCTTCTGCGTTTACGGAAATGCCGATAAAATCAATGCCAATAAGGCCCTGTTCAAAGAAGTGGTGAACATCCAGAAATAAGCCGGCACTCCCCGTGAGTATCGTTCCGGAGAAAAAGAAAGGGTGATCAGAATCTGATCACCCTTTCTTTTTCTCCGGATATCTCGAGCCTTACAGTACCTTCTGGCAGGAGATCTCCTGCCAGCTCAGGCCATTCAATAAAGCAGTATGAGCCTGAATACATATATTCTTCATACCCTATATCAAACAACTCTTCGATCTTATTGATCCGGTATAAATCAAAGTGAAACACCGAATCATCTGATAAGGTTTTATATTCATTGATGATCGAAAACGTGGGGCTCTGCACCTCTCCCGTCACTCCCAGAGTGCGGCAAAGTTCCCGTATCAATGTAGTCTTTCCAGCTCCCATCTTCCCATATAAAGCAAACACCCGGGAGTCGGGAAAAGCGTCGAGGAGCTGCCTGGATACTTCGGGAAGGGATTCAATAGTAGAAATCAGAAACATATTAACTGAATATCGAATAACGAATATTGAACATTGAACGTTGAATGTTGAACGGAATAAAAAATTCGACATTCGGGATTCATTGTTCAATATTCGTTATTCATTTTCTCTTAAGATATACGCACGGTATCAGCATCTCCTCCATCGAAATACCTCCATGCTGGAAGGTATCCCGGTAATAGTTCACGTAGTAGTTATAGTTATTCGGATATGCAAAGAAATCGTAATTGCGGCAAAATACAAAAGAAGAACTTACATTGCCTTTTGGCAGAAATGCGTCGGCGGGGTTCCTGATCTCAAAGGCTTCATTCTTTTCAAACTTCAACGCCCTCCCGGTCTTGTAACGAAGGTTGGTATTCGTGTTGCGGTCGCCCAGCACCTTTACCGGGCTGTTCACCCTGATGGAACCATGATCGGTCGTGATGACCAGGTTCACATCCTTTTCGCCCAGCCATCTGATAATTTCATACAGAGGCGAATGCTGGAACCAGCTTAGCGTGATGGAACGATACGCTTTTTCGTCGTCGGCAAGCTCCCTTATGATCTCCATCTCGGTGCGGGCATGCGAAAGCATATCAACAAAATTATACACGATGAAGTTCAACTTGTTCACCATCAGGTTTGGAAGCAGTTCAACAAGCTTGCGTCCGTATGTCTGGTTCAGCACCTTGTAATAAGAATACTTCACATCCCTGCCATAGCGTTTCAGAAGCTCGCCCAGCAGTTCCGATTCAAAATTATTCTTGGTTCCTTCCTCATCCTCACTGACCCAGTATTTGGGATACTTGCGCTCGATCTCTGTTGGCAGAAGTCCCGCGAACAAAGCATTCCGGGCATATTGAGTCACGGTAGGCAGTATACTGTAATAAATTTCCTCCTTCTCTACCCTGAAATACTCCTCAAAAAACGGTTGTAATATCTTCCACTGATCATACCGTAGGTTATCGACAAGAATTACAAATACCGGCTTATTCTCGTCCATCAAGGGGAATACCTTTTCCTTGATAACATTGTGGGACTGTACCGGCCTTGAGCTCACCTTTCCGTGAAGCCAGTCAACGTAATTCCGTTCAACGAAGCGGCTGAATACCTGGTTGGCTTCGTTTTTCTGAAGCTGGAGTACCTGCTGCATGCCTTCATCCATCGACTTCTCAAGTTTCAGCTCCCAGAAAATGATCTTTTTATACACCTCCACCCATTCTTCAAAATTTAAACGGTTGCTGATCTCCATGCCGATATTCCGGAACTCTTGCTGGTACTGAAAATTGGTCTTCTCACTGACAATTTTTTTATTTTCCAGGTTCTTCTTCAGGCAGAGTAGTATCTGGTTTGGTTTCACAGGTTTGATCAGATAATCGGCAATGTTTGAGCCGATGGCATCCTCCATGATCGCCTCTTCTTCACTTTTTGTAATCATCACTACCGGGAGGCCGGGCTGCAGGGCCTTCACTTTCATTAGTGTTTCAATACCCGATAAACCTGGCATCTGCTCATCCAGAAACAAAATACTAAACGATTTGGTCTTTAAGATGTCGAGGGCATCGTGGCCGCTGTTTACCGTCTCTACCTCGTACCCCTTATCGCGAAGAAAAATAATATGCGGTTTTAAAAGGTCAATTTCATCATCAACCCACAATATACTAACTTTATCCATGTTTTCTTTTTGTTGATTCCTGATCACATTCTACAAAGCCGATGCGTCAGGGAATTTGATATTCTCTATTAAGTATAAATGTAGTAAATTTGCTTTTATTGTGGCCCTGCCGCATTTTAGCATTCTTTTAACAAATTTAAATGAATTTCCGGGCAATCAATAAGATAAAAACCATCAATGACCCTGTGTACGGGTTTATTACCATTCCTTCAGAGCTGGTGTACGATATCATGGAACACCCCTGGTTCCAGCGCCTGCGCAGAATCAAACAGCTGGGCCTGACCAACTATGTTTACCCCTCGGCCCACCATACCCGTTTCCAGCACGCCCTGGGGGCCATGCACCTGATGAGACAGGCCGTTGGAGTACTGAGGTCCAAGGGAATACATATCAGCCATGAAGAAGCCGAAGGACTCAGTCTCGCCATTCTGCTGCACGACATCGGCCACGGTCCTTTTTCCCATACACTGGAACAGTCGATCGTGAAAGGGCTTTCGCACGAAGACATCTCCGATATGTTCATCGCGGAGCTCAACCACCTGTTTAACGGACAGCTCGAGCTTGCAAGAAAGATCTTCAGGGGGACTTACGAAAAAAAATATTTGCACCAGCTGGTCTCAAGCCAGCTTGACATGGATCGCCTCGACTATCTCTCCCGCGACAGCTTCTTTACCGGGGTAGCTGAAGGAACTATCAACACCGACCGCATCATCAATATGCTTACTGTATGTGACGACGAACTGGTAGTTGAGGCCAAAGGCATCTATTCAATCGAAAAATTTATTATCGCCCGGAGGCTGATGTACTGGCAGGTCTACCTTCACAAGGCTGTACTGGCTGCCGACCAGATGCTTGTCAGCCTCTTGAGAAGGGCAAAAATGCTGGGGGAAACTGAAAAAGACATCCCTGCCACTCCCGCCCTGAGATATTTCCTCACTCATGATATCGGAAATCAGGATTTTCTGAACGACCCTCGCTGCCTGGAACGCTTTGCTTTGCTGGATGATTTTGATGTTGTCACGGCCATCAAACTATGGATGGACCATCCCGATAAGGTACTTTCAACGCTCTGCCGCAGCCTGATTCACCGGAAACTATTCCGGATGGAGATCAGGAATGAAGTTTTTGACGAGGACTACATCGGCAGGATCAAAGAAGCCACGGCAATTAAATATGAACTCAGTCCTGAAGAGACTTCTTATTTTGTGTGTACCGATGTGGTCACGAATCACGCGTACAACCCCCGGCATCACAAAATCCTCATCCGTTCAGCTGATGGAAAGCTTACCGATGTTGCCACAGCATCAGAGCAGCTCGACATTGCTGTTCTTTCGACCACCGTGAGCAAACACCTTCTTAGTTATCCGAAGGATATAAAGATCTGAGCTGCTGTGCAATGCAAAATTCAGCAGGACTGTCTCAAAAAAAATGATAAATTTGCACCCCATTAATGCACCCCAATGGAGTTCAGCGCTCAACAGATAGCCGGATTCCTCAACGGCATCGTTGAGGGCAATCCGGAAACCAGGGTATCGAACCTTTCGAAAATTGAAGATGGCAAGGCCGGTACGATGACCTTTCTGGCCAATCCCAGGTATATCCCATACCTCTATGCTACCGAGGCTTCGATTGTGGTTGTGAGTAAAGATTTTACTCCTTCCCAACCTGTGGCAGCCACCCTTATTCGGGTTGATGATCCATATAGCAGCTTTGCTACCTTGCTCGAGATGTTCAACAGCATGACCGCGGTAAAAAGGGAGATCTCTTCGCTGGCATTTATCTCATCATCAGCAAAAACAGGCCAAAACCTGTCGATAGGGGCATTCAGTTTCATCGGCGATAACGTTATTCTTGGGAACAACGCAAGCATTTATCCTCAGGTATACATTGGCAACAACGTGACCATAGGGAATGACTGCACTTTTTATCCCGGGGTTAAAATTTACCACGACTGTGTGATAGGCGATGGCTGCACTCTGCATTCGGGAGTGATCATTGGCAGCGATGGTTTTGGATTCGCACCCCACACCGACAATAATTACCAGAAGATTCCCCAGTTGGGAAACGTGATCCTGGAAGATCTCGTAGAGATAGGCTCTAACACGACCGTGGATCGCGCAACCCTTGGTTCAACTATTATCCGCAGGGGAGTCAAGCTCGATAATCTGATCCAGGTAGCCCACAACGTGGAAATTGGCGAAAACACCGTTATTGCGGCACAAACAGGTATTTCCGGTTCAACCAGGATCGGGAAGAATTGCATGATTGCCGGTCAGGTAGGGATCATAGGTCATATCACTATTGCCGATGGAGTAAAGATCGGAGCCCAGTCGGGCATTGGCGGCTCTATCAAAGAAGAAAACGCAATTGTGATGGGATCTCCCGCCATCGATGCGAAAAAGACCAGAAGAAATTACATTCACCTTTCAAACCTTGATGAGATTGTAAAAAGGATCAATCATATTGAGAAGATCTTGAAAGATCACAAAGAGTAAAACCGAATAAGAATAAATGAGCGATAAGCAAAAAACCATAAAATCTGCCGTCAGCGTTTCCGGTGTTGGGTTACATACAGGCCTTGATGTTACACTTACTTTTAATCCGGCCCCGCCAAACCACGGCATTAAATTCAGGCGTACCGACCTGAGCAACAACGTTCTTGTTGAAGCCGATGTGGACCTTGTGGTCGACACTTCGCGGGGGACCAGCATTGAGTATGAGGGATCGAGAATAGACACTGTTGAGCATGTGATGGCAGCCCTTACCGGACTGGAGATTGACAATGTGCTGATTGAGATGAACCAGTCAGAAACTCCCATTCTTGACGGTAGTTCCCGTTTCTATGTTGAGGCCCTGAGCGGTGTGGGCACCGTGGAGCAGAATGCCCCGAGAAAATATTTCGAACTGAACCAGATCATCACCTATACCAACCCTGAAAAGAAGGTAGAGATGATCGCGATGCCGTCGAAGGAGTACAGGCTGAGCGTGATGATCGACTATGAATCGAACGTGCTGCATTCTCAGAATGCAACCCTGAACGACATCCGCAGATTTAAAGATGAGATTGCTACCTGCAGGACCTTTGTTTTCCTGCACGAGATGGAATACCTCCTCAACAACAACCTTATCAAGGGGGGCGACCTCAGCAATGCGATCGTATTTGTGAACCGGGCTGTCTCGAAGGAAGAGCTGGACCACCTTGCCAGGATATTCAACAAACCCAAAGTGGAGGTTCTTCCGAGCGAAGGCATTCTGAATAACCTCGACCTGCAATTCCCCAATGAGCCCGCGAGGCATAAACTTCTTGATGTCATCGGCGACCTCACCCTGGTTGGTATGCCCATCAAAGCCCATATTATTGCTACCAGGCCGGGTCATTATTCGAATGTTCAGTTTGCAAAGCTGATCAAGAAACAGATCAGAAAAGAGAAAAAACATCACGAGGTACATAAATTCGACCTTTCGAAGACGCTTTACGACATTAACCAGATCCAGAAGATTCTCCCTCACCGGCCGCCATTCCTTTTCATCGACCGGATTATTGAGATGGGTAGCGACTACGTGGTAGGAATCAAGAATGTGACCATGAACGAACCTTATTTCGTGGGGCATTTCCCTCAGGAACCTGTAATGCCCGGAGTTCTTCAGATTGAAGCAATGGCCCAGACAGGTGGCATCCTTGCGCTGAGTACGGTGGAGGATCCGCATAATTATACGACCTTATTTGTAAAGATCGAAAGCGTAAAATTCAGAAGCAAAGTTGTACCCGGCGACACCATCGTTTTTTACAACCAGCTGTCGGCCCCCATCCGCCGTGGCCTGGTATCTATGAAAGGCGTGGCTTACGTGGGTAGTAAACTGGTGATGGAAGCTGAGATGATGGCACAGGTAATAAGAAAATAACTATATATGAATCAACCGCTTGCATATGTAAACCCCCAGGCGAAGGTCGCTCCCACCGTGGTGATTGAGCCCTTTGTAACGATCGACAAGAACGTGATTATTGAAGATGGCACATGGATTGGGCCGAATGTGACCATTATGGAAGGAGCCAGGATTGGTAAGAACTGCAGGATCTTTCCGGGCGCGGTCATTTCGGCTATTCCGCAGGATCTGAAGTTCGGCGGGGAAGATACCATCGTGAGAATAGGCAACAACGTGACCATTCGCGAATACGTCACCGTGAACCGGGGCACCAAAGCCAGTTACGAGACCGTGATTGGCGACAACTGCCTGCTGATGGGCTATGTTCACATAGCGCATGACTGCGTGGTTGGCAACAACGTTATCATGGGAGGTTATTCGGCCCTGGCCGGTCATATCAACATTGATGACTGGGCGATACTCGGGGGCGTGGTTGCTGTTCACCAGTTTGTGCACATCGGAGCCCACGCTTTTATTGGCGGCGGTTCGGGAGTGAGCAAAGACGTTCCTCCTTATACCAAAGCTGCAAGAGATCCGCTGTCGTACGTGGGAGTTAACTCCATCGGACTGCGACGCCGGGGTTTCAGTTCCGAACTGATCAACCATATTCAGGACATCTACCGTACTATCTTTGTAAAGGGGTACAATGTTTCAAATGCAGTGCGAATCATTGAAGCCGAAATGCCCGCTACTCCCGAACGCGACGAGATCCTTTCATTTATTGCCAACTCCTCGAGGGGTATTATGAAAGGCCTTAGCAGACGCAAATCCGACTGATCCCCTGAATCCTTTTCATGAATATATATCTGGATGGCATAGGAAAAAAATTCATTAATGAATGGATATTCCGTTCTCTTTCCCTGGAACTCCATTCGGGTGAAACCTGTGCGATACTGGGCCGTAACGGCTCAGGCAAATCAACCCTGCTTCAGGTCATAGCGGGAAGCATTCATGCCACATCAGGAAAAATAAGATATGAATACTGCGGAAAGGAGGTTCCCGATAATCTTATCTTCCGTCATCTGGCAATGGTCGCACCCTACCTTGAGATCATCGAGGACTTTACTCTTGATGAAATGATGGATTTTCATTTTTCATTCAAGCCCTACCTCCCGGGAATGGATGCAAACAAAGTGAAGGAAATTCTGGACCTGAAAGTCAGGAAATCAAAACCTATCAGGCAGTACTCTTCGGGCATGAAACAAAGAGTGAAGCTGGCCCTGGCCTTTTTTAGTGATGTCCCCTTGCTGCTTCTTGATGAGCCGGTAATGAACCTCGACAAAGCCGGCATTGACTGGTATCTTCAGCTCGTGAAGGAATATGCCGGAAAGCGTACGCTTGTGATTTGCTCCAACCAGCACGCGCAGGAATCGGCCTTCGCTGTTAAAACGCTGCAGATTGAAGACTATAAATCCTGATTACACTCGCTTATTTTATTTATTTCAATTTCACTATTTCACCATTTCACCATTTCACCATTTATTCTTACCTTTGCAGCCCTTTTAACTGATCTATCAATCTACTACATTTATGGCAACAACCGCAGATATCAGGAATGGCCTGGTCATCAATTTTAACAATGATTTGTATACTATTGTAGAATTTCAGCATGTCAAGCCTGGCAAAGGCCCGGCATTTATCCGCACAAAACTTAAAAGCCTTAAAAGCGGACGGGTAATTTCCAACACTTTCGATTCAGGAGTAAGGATTGACATTGCCCGTGTTGAGCGCAGGAAATACCAATACCTTTTCAAAGATCAGTCGGGCTATAATTTCATGCATACCGAGACCTTCGAACAGATTTTTATCACTGAAGAACTGATTAACGCTCCCCAGTATCTCAAAGAAGGACAAGAAGTTGAAATTGTTTTCCATGCCGACACCGAGACACCGCTTTCCTGCGAGCTGCCTCCATTTGTCATCCTGAAAGTAACTTACACCGAACCCGGTCTCCGCGGCAATACAGCCACCAACACATTGAAGGATGCTATTGTTGAGACCGGCGCCAAAGTACGCATTCCACTATTTATCGACACTGATGAGATCATCAAGGTTGATACGAGGATTGGGGAGTATGCCGAGAGGGTGAAGGGATTTTAGTTTGAATGTCGAATATTGAATGACGAATATTGAATATTGAATGAAATTTCCAACTCCATTAAACCTTTCCGAAGTCGCTGAGCTGATCGGTGCCCGCATGATCGGCAACCCTGATTTCGTCGTTAGCGGCATCAACGAGATCCACATGGTCGAAGCCGGGGACCTGACCTTCGTTGACCATCCCAAATATTACAGCAAGGCACTGAATTCTGCAGCCACCACCATTCTCATCAACAAAGAAGTGGAATGTCCTGAAGGCAAAGTTTTACTGATCCACGATAAACCTTTCGACGCTTACGTGTCACTGGCAACCCGTTTCCGCCCTTTCGAAAAAGCCCAGACTATGGTAAGCCCTTCAGCTCTTATCGGTGAAGGAACAGTAATTCAGCCGGGAGCATTTATCGGGAACCATGTGAAGATTGGGAAAAACTGCATCATTCATGCCAATGCAAGTATTTACGACTATACCGAGATTGGTGATGATGTGATCATTCATTCCGGGGCTGTACTGGGAGCCGATGCGTATTATTTCCAGCGCAGGCCCGAAGGCTGGAAGAAACTTGAGTCCTGCGGCAAGGTTGTTATAGAAGATAAAGTCGAGATCGGGGCTTCCACGGCGATCGACAAAGGCGTTTCGGGCAATACTACGATTTCATATGGAACCAAGCTCGACAATCACATCCAGATCGGACACGACACTTTTGTAGGCCGGAACTGCCTGATCGGAGCTCATTGTGCGATTGCAGGAGTGACCCGTATCGAAGACGACGTGATCCTCTGGGCAAGAGTATCGGTAAACAAAGACCTGGTGATCGGAAAAAAAGCCATTGTCCTGGCCCTGACGGGTGTAGACAAATCACTTGAAGGCGGAAAAACCTATTGGGGTATTCCGGCTGATGACCCACGTAAAAAATGGAAAGAGATTGCCGCTGTTAGAATGCTTCCCGATCTGCTGAAAAAACTCAGATAAAAAAAATAAAATTATTCCTCCTGCTTTTCCCTGGAGGGGATGTGATACAGGTCACAGGCAACAAGGATTGCAATAAACCCCCAAACAGGCACCGATGCTTTGTCGGAATCCAGAAAGTTGTTCATCAGCCCGTGGAAATAATAGGTGATCAGGCCGAGCATGGCAGCAAGAGTTAGCATCCGTACTTCTTTGTTTGCCGACCTTCGGTAAACCCTCATGGCAAGTACAATTGAATAGATAAAAACAGCAATTACAAGCAGAGTCCCTGGCAGCCCCTCTTCCGCCAGGGGGCCAATATATTCGCTGTGTGAATTACCTCTGTCGCCGGCGTTGGTACTAATAAGCGTTTTCTCTTCAGAGCTCTGGTAAGGAGCATATTCGAACTGGTAGGTTCCTGGTCCGAACCCGAATACCGGCCTGTCCCTGAACATCCGGATAGCCGAAGACCATCGGTTCAGCCGTTCGAGATTACTTGCATCGGTACTGATATTCGACATGGACTGTACATGTTTCATAAAATTACCAGAAGTCCCCTGCTTATTCTTTGAGAGAGAATCCAGAATTTCAAATTGAAAAATATAAAAAATGAGTCCCCCTATCAACAGAGAGAAAACAATAAACTTGAACTTGATCCTGAAAAGAATCACTAAATAGAATGAGAGCGCTATAACAAGGCTGATCCATGCCGCACGGCAATACGAAAGGTACAAGGCCATCAGCAGAAACAAAAGCACTCCTAAAGCACAGAATCGGACAAGTCGCGAGTATGACTGGGTAAAAGTAAAGCCAACGAAAACAGGTACGAAAAGAGCCAGGATTGCACCATATGCAGTATGGTCGTTATAGAATGGCGTCATTACCCAATGCCCCGCGTTCTCATCAAAAGCCCACAGGGAGTGCTGGTAGGTTGTATAAATGATCACGATCACCAGGGGAATTGCATAAAGCCAAACAAAAAGCCTGATATTTTGTTTTTTTCTGAAAAGATGGACAGCAAAGATGTAAAACGGAATTACAAACCATAGTCTGGCCAATAAAAATTTAAAAGAAACCAAAGGGTACTGGCTTGTTATGCTGGTTATAAAGATCCACAGGAACTGAAGTCCAATGATGATAGTCATAGGATGCTTCCAAACCTTTGCTTCAAAATTATTCTGATACAGTAATTTCAGGACAAACAACAGCAGTACTCCGAACATCAGAGGCTCAGTTGGCATAGAAATCCCCACGTTGAATTCGAACTGCGTCATGTTCACCGCAAGGGGTGTAAAGAATGTTATCAGGAGCAGAATATAATCGACGCGGTAAAAGAACAGGTAAAGAATTACCAGGGCCAGGGGCAGAAGAAGTGTGTAATAAACATTGCGGTATACCATGTATGCATTCAGCAGTATAAATAAGCCGCTGATGACATAAAACAGGGTAAATCTCACATTCTCCCCGGCCAGATAACTTCTGATTTCCTGTATCTTATCCTTGCTGAGCTGCATTCAGGGAATTTTGTTTCCTGTTTTCGATAATACCGGCCACTATCAGTGCAAGAAATAAAGCTGCTACGGTCGACATAAGCATGATAAGCCAGCGTACAGGAAAAGATTTTTTGTCGGCCGGAAAGGGCTTGCTCAGAACGTTGGCATGTGTATACCTTCTGTTGAAATCCATAAGGGCCCTGTCGGCATCCAGTTTCATAGCTGCAAGAGCACCAGATTCGGTATTCATTAATTGCACAAGTTTAAGATAATCTCCCCCATGTTCTTCCAGATTGCGCTTGTACTTCTGCACCTCACCGCTATTCTTGTTTTCAAAATAAGCACGCATCACTTCACGGGTCTGACTTCCATAATCCATCATCCCGTACTTTGTTCCAAGATCTACGATCAGCTTGCTCAGAGAATCTACGTAATGCTGTTTGACCGCCATAATAAAGTTGTAATTTTCGACCACTTCGCCAAATTTCTCTTTATGAAGCTCCCTCACTTTTAGATTATAGTAATCGACGATAGCTGTTGTCATATCGCAGGCGATCTGCGGATCAGGATCAAGGACTTCAATCTCCACTGCTTCATTCGGGGTCTTCCCAATCCTCACCCTCTGATCCCAGTAAAATACCATGGTGCTCATGAAATACTGATAGGTAGAATCAATTTCCCAGTGTTTGGCAAGATTGAACCTGTGGATCACGCTGTCGCGGATGTCTCTCGACTGTAACATCTGCATCATTTGCTCGGTTTCGTTCTCGGTCGAATACGGCGATATATTTGAGGGATATACCAGCGCATAGGATTTGTACAAGGGTTTAATGAAGAGGGCACTCGAGAACAATACTGATAGCAGCATTGCAGCAACAACAACAGCAAGCAGATGATACTTCCATTTGACAATGATATCCAGCAGCTTTACATTATTGAAGAAATTATCCATAAATCTGAGATTTTTCTATTGATCTGAATTTTTATGACTGTCCTAACTGAAAATTTTTCTGGGTGTTATACTCGTTGATCTTTTCCATGATCATAATCACGATTACCGCGAGGAATAAAGCTGAGATAGCCGACACCAGCATGATCAGCCAGCGGATGGGATAAGAATTTCGCTCGGCTTTATATGCGTCACTTACGACAAATTTTACCGGCAGGCTCTCTTCCGCATCGACTTTAGCCTGCTTGTATTTGGCCTGAAGGAGAGTAAGCTGCTCGGTTTTGAATTCCAATGCGTTCTTAAGCGAAGTATACACTCCGCCGTATTTCCCCAGCACATCCAGTTTTTTCTGGAGCAAGGCTTGTGCTGATTTGTTTCCCGTGGTAATAGTTACTGCAAGCTGCTGGTTGAGTACCTGCGACTGGTATTCCACCTCGTTTACGCCAAGTGAACCCAGCTTTACCAATGAATCAACGATGTTGTTCAGTTCCTTTTGCAGGTCGTTATATTCCTGTTCAACAATATGAAGTCCCTTTACAGAACGCTGTCTCTGCATTTCGTTCTTAACAGTATCGAGAAGGCAGGATATGCCGTTTGCTATATCGGCAGCAAGCTGGGGATCTTCATCATAAACAGTGATCTGTACCGCCATGAATTCAGTACGGCGGAAACTGATGTTATCCTCATATTCCTTGTAAAGCTTTGAATATTTATAATGGGCGGATGTGTCGATCCCGTAATGCTCCATCAGGTGAAACTTGTTAATGATACGTTCCCTGATACGGCTTGAATTAAGGATTTGTAAAAGCTGTTCGGCCTGTTCCTGTTCGCCGATCTCGACAAGGTCCTGCCCTTTGGAATACTGTGAACTCAACAGGGCCTTCGAAATAGAACTGGTACTGGCAGGGAACATAATAACCGTGGACTTGAATTTTGGAGTGATGAACCAGGGAAGTGAGAAAAACCAGGAGCCAAACAGGGCGCTAAGTACAACAATGAGCAGTGGTTTTCTCCACTTATAGAGAAAGATCACCAGATTGGAAGAATTGAATTCTTCGGTCTTCTTTTCGTTACCGTCCATAGAGATGGGGGATGAAATTTGCTTCAAAGGTAGGGAATATTACTAAATGAAAAAAGGAAAGAGGCAATCAGCAAAACATCATCGTTCGCCGCGCAGTATCCTGATCAGAGAACCTACATTCCAAAGTTTCAGCACCACCGACAGCAGGATTGATGCAATGATCATAAGCATGAATCCTCCCATCCAGTTAAGATGGCCAGGGATAAAAGGAAGCGTTACAGGGTATACCCGCGAAAGCATATTAAACAGCACAACACCCATGATGTATAAAAACAAAGTGAAGAGAAAGCGGTAGTTGGGCTTTAGTTTAAAGACCTTTACTGCAAGGATCACCTGTACGATGGCCGTGGAGAACTGGGTGATGAGGCTTGCATAAGCCGAACCGATAGCCAGGTATTTCGGGATGAGAAAAAAGTTAAAAAAGAAACTGATCAGCAATCCGAAGAAAGCTATAATATTGAGTTCTTTCAGATTTCCGTTGGCGGTAAGAAGGGTGCCGAAGATATAAGTGGTTGAAACTGCCACGAACCCGCCCATGAGTATCTGAAATACATGAGCCGAATCGTGAAGATGCGCGTTATACAATAAGGCCATCAGCTCGTTGCTATAGAAATAAGAACCCAGTGCAACCAGAATGGCTGGTGTGATGATCATGGTAAACGCGAGTTTTACCATATGCTCGATATTTTCCTTGTGCTTGATCATTTTTGAAAAAACAGGGATCAGCAATACCGAAAAAAGGTAGGCAATCATATTCACTGCATCGAAAAGACGGAAACCTGAAGCATAAATCCCTGCCTGCTCATTGCCCTTTGACTTGTCGAGAAGAGCCCCGAGCATCACCGGGTCGAGCCTGTTGTAAAAAGTCATGAATAATACGAGCAGTGCAAACGGTGCGCTTTGTTTTATGATCATCAGAAAAAACGGCCAGTTCCAGTTCAGTCGTTTGAATTTTGCCTTCTTGCTTACAATCAGCAAGGCGGTAATCGCTGTAAAGACATAAGCTGCCGTTTGTGAATACACAAACCACTCTATCCTGAATGGTGTTGATGTAACATGCCCCCAAAGAAGGATACTGCAGAATATGATCATCAGCATGCGGTCAAGGACCGAAAGAAAACTGTCGGTTTTGAACATCAGCAAGCCCGAAATATTGGATCTCAGGTATAGTATGAACGAGATTAAAAACTGGTTAAAAGCTAAAACCCCAAGCAGCTTCAGCTGGTCGGGATTGTATTTCCAGATTGCAATAAAGAAAGTCACTCCCAGGTATAGAAACGCAAGCAGCAATTTCATTAACAAAATCCCGGAAAAATGCTTGCTGAGCAAGTGATGGTTCTGGGCAATATTCCTGTTATTGAAATTCGTGATCCCCAGGTCAAGTAAAATGTTGAAAAGAAATGAAAAATTGAAAACAACAAAATAAAACCCGAAAGCCTCTACTCCCACAAGGTTTTGTACGGTACGGTCAATGCCAAATACCCAGAAAGGCTTGATTAGCAGATTCAGGAACAGAAGCAAACCAAGGTTAGTAAGGAATTTCCGTTGCATCATTTTTCATTTTTTTTAATTGCATGGGAAAAATTTTCCCGACAATCATCAAAAAATTAAGATATTTGTGACAAAGTTAAAAAAATCAATGAATATTGCTGTCAATACCCGCCTGTTGATCAGAAACCGTCTCGAAGGAATTGGCTGGTTCACCTACGAATCTCTTAAAAGGATCACCAGCCAGCATCCCGAGCACCGCTTCTATTTTATTTTTGACCGCGATTATGATGAGAATTTTTTATTTTCAGATAATGTCACCCCTGTCATTCAATATCCGCACGCACGCCATCCTTTCCTTTATTATTATTGGTTCGAACTCACCTTGCCGGGTTTGTTCAAGAAGCTTAAACCCGATCTTTTCCTTTCTCCCGACGGGTATCTCTCGTTAAAGACTGAGGTTAAGTCGATGGCGGTGTTCCATGACCTGAACTTTGAGCATTACCCTCATGACCTGCCTTTCTGGACAAGACGGCATTACCGTTACTTTTTTCCGAAATATGCCGCCCGGGCGGTGAGAATAGCCACTGTCTCTGAATACTCCAAGCAAGATATCGTATCGCAATACCATGTAGACCCCTCGAAAATCGATGTGGTATATGATGGTTATAATGAAGCCTACCGGCCCTTAACCGAGGAAGAGAAGAAAAAAACCAGGGCGGAATATTCCGATGGTTGTCCTTACTTCGTGTTTATCGGTTCCCTCCATCCAAGGAAAAACCTGGCGAACCTGTTCAGAGCTTTTGATCTCTTCAAAAAATCCAATCCTTCGTTTGTAAAACTTCTGATTGTGGGAGCCAAGAAATGGTGGACAAGCGACATTGACCTGGCTTTTCAGGAGATGGTTTTTTCGGATGACGTGGTATTTATCGGGAGGCTTGAAATAAATGAACTTGTAAATGTTCTGGGCTCTGCCCTTGCCCTTACTTACGTCTCCTACTTCGAAGGCTTCGGCATACCTATTGTTGAGGCTTTTCGTTGCGATGTTCCGGTGATCACCTCCCAGGTTACATCTATGCCCGAGATAGCCGGAGATGCAGCCCTGTTCGTGGATCCTTTCAGCCCTGAAAGCATATCAGATGCGCTTTATAAAATCGCGAATTATGAAAGCATCCGCCACGACCTGATTATCCGTGGAAGGAGAAGGAAGGACCTGTTTAACTGGCAGAAGACGGCCGACCGCCTTTGGGATTCCATTGAGAAGGCTCTTAAATCCTGATTGCATATGCAAATTTTACTACTTGGCTCAGGCGGCAGGGAACATGCCCTGGCCTGGAAAATAGCTCAGAGTCCGCTGCTTGAGAAACTATTTATTGCTCCAGGAAATGCAGGCACTTCCCGCTGCGGCGAGAATGTTCAGCTTTCGGTGACTGATTTTTTCGCAATCCGGCAGTTTGTTCTTGAAAAACATATCGACATGCTGGTTGTGGGCCCTGAAGACCCTCTGGTGAAAGGCATTCACGACTTCTTCCTTGCCGATCCCGGACTTTGCAAGATACCTGTAATCGGTCCTGTGGCCGCTGCTGCACAACTCGAAGGAAGCAAAGATTTTGCGAAGCAGTTCATGGTAAGGCATGGAATTCCTACCGCGGCTTATCAAACCTTTGATGCAGCGAGTCTGGAAAAAGGTTTTGCATTTATCCGCTCGCTTGAACCTCCTTATGTTCTGAAGGCCGACGGACTGGCCGCCGGGAAGGGGGTAGTGATCTGCCAGACTGAAGAAGAAGCTCTTCAGGAACTAACCGCTATGCTAAGGGATGCAAGGTTCGGACAAGCATCGGCCAGGGTTGTGATTGAGGAATTTCTAACGGGCATTGAATGCTCGTCGTTCGTGATCACCGATGGCAATTCCTACCTGATCCTTCCGGAGGCCAAGGATTACAAAAAGATAGGCGAGGGCGATACCGGGCCAAATACCGGCGGGATGGGCTCGGTTTCTCCGGTTTCCTTTGCCGATACTGAGTTTCTCAGGAAAGTCGAAGAACGCATTATCAGGCCAACTGTTGAAGGGCTTACGAATGACGGACTGGAGTATATCGGCTTTATTTTTTTCGGACTGATAAACGTTAAGGGAGATCCTTTTGTGATCGAATACAACTGCCGTTTGGGCGACCCCGAAACCGAGTCGGTAATACCAAGGATCAAAAACGATTTTGTAGAATTATTACGCGCTGTTGCCGAACGCAAGCTGGCAAAGCAGAGCATTCAGATCGACCCAAGGTTTTGCACTACGGTCATGATGGTCTCGGGTGGCTATCCCGACACCTATGAAAAAGGAAAAGTAATTACCGGTGAAAACAAAATTGAAGGCTCACTGATTTTTCATGCCGGTACTGCCATGAAAGAGAGTGAACTTGTAAGCAACGGTGGCCGGGTGATCGCTGTGACATCTCTGGGAAACAATATGAAAGAAGCGCTAACTGCCACTTACCGTAACGCTGATTTGATAGAGTTTGACGGAATGTATTTCAGAAGAGATATTGGGGAGGATCTTTAAATGGTGAAATGGTGAAATGGTGAAATGGTGAAATGGTGAAATGGTGAAATTCATTCAAAATTCGTAATTCGAGTATTCGATTATTCGATATTCCTTTTGTAAGATGTTTATACGGTTCTTCCGCTCCAGCTTCGCGATACAGTACCTGGTTATAGGGTTCATCGGTCTGATACTCTGGGGCAAAGCATTCATTTACCCTCCTGTTGTTCCCTCTCCCGAAGGCCCTGTACCATTATATACTCTTTTATATTCCTTGCTTGGAAGCCTTCCTCATCTTGCAGTCATAACGGGTTTTGTCCTGGTATTGATCGAAACCTGGTTACTGAATGAGTTGTTTAACAAGCACGAACTGGTACTAAAAAACTCCTCTCTTTCGGCCCTGGTCTTTATAATCATTATGAGCTCTTCGCCGGTTTACCTGACCATTCACCCCTTAAACATATGCACTCTTTTATCGATTATCCTTCTTGGCAACCTGATGAAATCATACAGCAAAGCCAGCAACCTTGACCTGGTATTCAGCGCCGGGTTCCTTGCTGCCGTGGGTTCCTTCTTTTATTTTCCTTACGTGCTGATGCTGGCGATATTACCTGTAAGTTTTATACTGTTCCGCTCCGGTAAATGGAGAGAGTGGGTTACAGCTGCAATCGGTTTTTTTACTCCGTTCATGTTTCTTTCTGTGTATTATTTTATCACCGATCAGTTGGCAAACCAGGCAGTTGTATATAAAAAAATGATTGCCTCCTTATTTTTCTACCCTATCCATCTTCATTCCGATGACTGGATCATAGGAATCGCTTCACTTGTACTGGCAGCATGGGGCTTATATTATCTGCTGAAAGGCCCGATGGAGAAAACTGCCGAGATACGCGCAAAAACCTACCTTGTAGTCTGGCTTGTAGTAATATCCATACTTTCGGTAATCTACTCAACAACCCTGGTTGCCTACCATCTGATTTTGCTGTTTCCCAGCCTGTCACTCTTGCTCACGTCAACTTTTCTGGGGATGAAGAAAAAAAAATGGGCCGAGATCATTTTTTTCTTCTATTTTCTGCTGATCCTTTTCAATTCGTATTTTTACAACCCTGAGTAATAGAGGCCTATGCTACAGATCTCGTATGACAGGGGTTTGATTGAAGCCGGGCTTGATGAAGCCGGGAGAGGATGCCTGGCAGGCCCTGTTTTTGCGGCCGCCGTGATTCTGCCAAAAGATTATAAGAATGAGGAACTGAATGATTCGAAACAGCTGTCGGCACTGAAACGGGAACGTCTCAGAAGATGTATTGAAGCAGACGCCCTTAGCTGGGCCGTGGCAAGCATCTCACCTGAGATTATCGATGAGATAAACATTCTCAATGCATCTATCCTGGCCATGCATCATGCAGTCGAAAAACTGAACCTGAAGCCGGAGTTATTGCTTGTTGACGGGAATCGTTTCAAACCGATCGAAAACATCCGCCATCACTGCATTATTAAAGGAGATGCGAAATTTATGTCCATCGCCGCCGCGTCAATAATGGCAAAGACATACCGCGATGAGTACATGCGCGGTATCGCCAAAGAGTTTCCGCATTACGACTGGGAGCACAACAAAGGTTATCCCTGCCGCAAGCACAGGGATGCGATATATGACCGCGGAACCTGTGTTTATCACCGTATGAGTTTCAGGTTATACGAACAGCTAAAGCTTGCCTTATGAAGAACCCTAAGCTTTGGTTCATGGCAATATGTGCAGCGGCTTTGACTGCTGCCATCATCTGGGGTATATACAGCCTGGCCGGGTATTCCATGCAAGCCGATGAATCTCCGCTTAATGCAGTTCCCGACAACACCGCCATGATCATAAAGATCAACAAACCAGGAAACCTCTGGGAAGAACTTAACCGGTCAAATCTGGTTTGGAAATCTCTGAGCCGTTATCCCGTGATCAGATCTGTTCGGAATGAACTTTACCTCTTTGATTCCATCAGCCGAAAAAACGAGAAAATCAGTGCTATCCTTCAGAAGCACAACCTTGTACTGGCAATAACATTAAGTGGCCGCACAAAATTTGGGGTAATTTTTCTCACTTCGGTTCCTGGCCGCGACCCCGGCAAGGCAGCCGATGAATTTGCCCGGGAACTCTTCGGCGATTCGGTGAGGATTGACCAGACACCTTATGCATCAACAAACATCCATCGTCTTCAGATTAGTGAAAAATCACCACCGTTTTATTATTCAATTGAAAAAGGCGTATTCATCGGCAGTTTTCTGGCCGACCTGGTTAAAAAATCCATCGACCGACTCACGTTTAACAAACCGGCTTTTCAGTCCCCGGGTTTTCGTAAGGTGGAAGCACCTTCCGACAACAAAGCCGATGCGAACATCTATGTAAATTACCGTATGCTGGCCCTGGCCCTGTCGAAGATCTCAAGGACCGAAAATCACACATCCCTCATTCAGCTTGCCCGCCTTGCCTCCTGGAGCGGACTGGATATGATCATTAAAAAAGACGAGCTTTTCCTCAATGGCTATACCCTGGCAGACGATACTACCTTCCATTACCTGAACTTCTTTAACGGGCAGGAGCCCCAGCCAAATGAACTGGCTTCTCTTGTACCTCAGCATATCGCCTGGTATGCTTTCTTCGGATGGGGTGATCTTACCGCTTACTTTGAACGTCTCGAAACGCGTAACCGCCAGGATGAACTGGTTGCAGGTAACCTGAATGCTCTAAGCCTGATAAACCAGAGATATCGTATTAACCTCTCCGATTTCTTCCTTCCATGGATGGCCAGGCAAGCCATGGTTTTTTCAATAGAATCCGATTCATTGAATGGAAGTGACAGGGTTTACGCTGCTTTTCAGGTAAGGGATTCAGTACTTGCCGTATCCCTGCTCGACAGCCTCAGAATAAGGATGGGTATAAAAAAAGATTCATTGAGGTATAAAGGATTCAGTATCATCGGCCTGCATTATAATAACGTGCTTCAGAATCTCTTCGGTACACTTTTTGAACCAGCGGGGCAGGCGTACATCACTTTTATCAATCACAACCTTGTTTTCGCACAGGATATTCCTTCCATGAAACTGCTGATCGGCGAATACCTGCAGGGAAATACTCTTGGCCTGAACAAGGATTATATTGATTTCGCTGGAAAAATGGCAACAAAATCGAACATTTTCATATACTTCAAAACACCGAAGGCTTCTAAAACGCTGGTCCGGATGATGGATGATCCCTTGCTTTCAACGCTGAACCCCTGGCTCGACAGCCTGAAAAAATTCCAGCCAGTAGGAATACAGTTTTCGTCGCACCAGGACCTGTTCTATACCAGCCTCTTTATCGGTTATACGCCAAACCTGCAGAAAGAAGGACCTTTATGCTGGAAAGCCAGGCTCGACACAACCATTGCCGGCAACCCGCAGATCCTGAATACTATGGCCAAAGGCGAACCTGCAGTGCTCGTAAGGGATACGCTGAACAATCTCTACCTCTACGGGGCCGATGGCCTTCTCAGATGGAGGATACATTTTATGGGAAAGATACTCTCTGAGATCAAACCCTTGCTCTTTCCCGACCGAGACACGATGTTCTACTTCTTCAATACCGATTCTCACCTGTATCTTATCAGGTCTGACGGGCAACCTGCACGCGATTATCCCATGCGCTTTCCAATACCGGCTACAAACCCACTGACGATAGTAAATTTCGATCGTAAATCCGACTACAGAATATTTATTGCTTTTAAGGATAAGAGGATATACCAGTTCGATCTGGGAGGCCACTCCATAACCAGCTGGGAAAGACCTCTGATGAAAGAAGCCATTGAAAAACCGGTTGAATACATAGTTTCCAATCACAAGGATTTCTTTTTTATCCGCGACCGCGATAACAACCTGATGATTACCGATCGGCAGGGAAGGCAAAGAATCAGAGTCGGACCCATGTTCCGGCCGGCTGATCATTCCGGTTTCTATCCTGTAAATATGGCCCGTAAGGGAATCTTTGTAACGACCGGCCCTACGGGGAAACTGATCTTTATACAGGAGAACGGCAGGACCATTGAAATCACCCTGGGTCAGTTTTCCGACAACCACTGGTTTTTCAATGAGAATTTGATGGGAAATGTAGTCCCCGAGTATGTCTTTGTCGATAAAAACAGGATCTGCTACTACAGCCGCTCCAACAAACTGATTTACTCTTATGTGTTCAGAAGAGAGATCACCCGGGCCCCTTTCGTGCTCCACGACCGCCTGAAAAACAGTTCAATGATAGGAGTTACCATCCCTGAAACAGGCGAACTTTTTCTTTTCGACTCGAAAGGCTATTATCCTATGGAGCCGGGTATCTTTGGGACAACACCCTTCCAGACAGGTCATCTTGATGCGAACACTTCCTTAAACCTTGTCGTCGGCTCGGGATCATACATCCGGAATTACCGAATCCCGTCAAGATAACAAAGGCTTGCCCACACACCCTGGTTTAGCGCAGAGGTATAACCTGACCCGGAAAAGGATTCATCCCTTCGGCCATTCCACTTCTCCTGAGCAGCATTTTCATTTCTATACCGTAGCGCTGGCAAATCTCATACAGCGACTCTTTAGCATCAGCCACATGGGTCTTAACTGCAGCCCTTCTCCTCTTTGGTTCCAGATAAACAACCTGCCCTGCTTCCAACGAACCAGGATACTTCAGGTCATTGTATTTCATTAGCCTTTTCTCAGGAATATCGACCAAAACAGATAAGGTCGCAAGATTATCTGATTTTTTCGCTACAATGCATTCCAGTTTGTTGTTTACATATTTCCTCCGGCCGTCACCCGCATAACCGCTGGCACGGAAGGCCGCAACCCAGGCATACCGGGCAAAGTCCGGATCATTTGCTGCGATTGTGGTTTCCCCAATATACCCAGTCCTGTCATACAAGTATAGCTGATAATTTTCTATTGTGCGGATCAGCATCTCCGCATACTGATCATTGGTGGCATAACCTGCCGATTCAAGCCCTTCGGCCCATCCCCTGTAGTTGTTTGCCTGCAGCCTGAACAATCCTTTATAACGATCTCTCTGCGTAAGGAAAAACGAATGATCCCTGAAAGATTCCTCCGCGTGATCGTACTTCCGGAAACATTCATTCCGGGTTTCATCATCCTGGTGAAAAGTCTTCCCTGCCCAGTCTTTATGGCACTTGATACCGAAATGATTGTTAGCCTCCCTGGCCAGCCTGCTTTGCCCGGCTCCCGATTCAATGATGCCCTGTGCCAGCGTTATACTTGCCGGGACATGATACTGATTCATCTCCTCCACAGCTATCGTACTGTATGCCTTGATATACAGACCAACCTGCACATCGTAAGAAGAACTCTGGGCCCGGGCCCCCACCGCCAGCATCCAGAAACCCGCCACCAGTAACCTCCATCCGAGATCCGAGATCTGGTATCTGATATCTGATATCTGATATCTGATATCTGATATCTGATATCCCGCATCCCGCATCCCGCATCCTTTACTACTCATACCCTTACAATCTCCCTGAACCGTTTGCCTCTTTCCTCGAAATTCGCGAATTCATCATAACTGGCAGCCGCTGGTGAAAGAAGGCAGGAATAGCCCGGCCTGGTTTCACGGAATACAATATCCTTCAATGAATCAAAATGGTTTATATAAATAATTTTCTGCGGATGAGGTTTCAGAGTGTCCATGCATTCCCCGATCCGCTTGCCTGCTGCACCCAGCAATACCAGGGTTCTTACCCCTGAAGTCACCAGAAAGCAGGCAAGAGCGCTGTAATCTATGCCGCGGTCGAAACCTCCGAGAATCAGTGTGTCGACATTCGGCAGGGACTTCACTGCTTCAATCGTGGCTTCAGGAATGGTTGCAATACTGTCGTTATAAAAATGGATCTGCTGGTATTCGCCTACATATTCAAGGCGATGCTCCAGCCCTTTGAATGTGAGTATCCCTTCCCTGATGGCTTCATCAGGTATGGCTGCAACAACACAGGCTCCGATCGCCGCCATAATGTTCTTCAGGTTGTGTTCCCCTTTGAGATACCGCTTCTGTTCCAGTTTCCATATTACCCTCTCAACCCGGCCGTCGCTGAAACAAACCGAACTCTCATTCCTGAAAATCCCTGGCCGGTACTGCTCAGACAGTGAAAAAGGGAAAAGATGTGCCTTGCTTTCCATGGCACTTAAATGGGCCGCCAGAAGCTCATCCGAGGCATGATAAATAAGAAAATCGCCCTGGCCCTGGAAACTGGCAATATTCATTTTGGCCTGCTGGTAAGCCTCATAAGAAAGATACGCATCGAGATGCTCCTGAAAAAGATTCAGCAATATAGATATGTGAGGGGAAAACCCGGCGTATTCGAGCTGGTGAGACGAAAGTTCAAAAACAATCATCGTTTCGGTATGTATCCTCGAGATAAAATTAAAGGCCGGAGAACCAATGTTGCCCACCAGACAGGAGTCTTTGCCCGCCAGCTGTAGAATATGGTGTATGAGGCTCGAAGTCGTGCTTTTGCCTTTGGTTCCTGTAACGCCAATCACCTGACGACCATATCGTTCAAGAAAGAGCGAAGTCTGTGAAATAATTCTCGAAGAAGGTATCGGAGGTTGAAGATGATTTATGCGAACTCCGGGGCTCTTCATCACAAAATCGCAATACCGCACTGAATCCAAATAATTATTACCCGTGCAGAATTCAAGATTCTTATCGCCCTTAAGTAAGGGATGATCACCTACTTCGCCGTTGCTGTCGGCAATGAGAAGATGCTTTTCGGGGAATACCTCCCTGATGAGAGTGTACGACGACTGTCCTTCCCTCCCGAACCCCAGAATGACTATAGATTTACCTTCAAGTTTCTGCTTCAGAAATTCAAGCATGCAGCGCAGTCTTTAAAATATTTCCGAATGGTTCCGGCAGATTGTTTGGCATATAAGATTTCAGCGGGATCATAAAATCACAGCCCCTGAACTTTTCGTATTCCTTTGAATTCATGTAATTCTGTAATAAAAACGGAAGTTCCTTTCCCTGCTGCAGCCTGATGCTCTCGCACAAGGCCATGTTCACCTCGTCAATGGTACCTATGCAGTCGAACGGTTTCTCATCGGCAGCACCTGTGAACTGCCAGAATATGTGAGATAACTCTGCATCCTCAAGCAGATTCTTCCCGAAAAGTTCTGTGAGACGCTCAATCCCCATGAACGGTGCAAGAATGATAAAAGTAAACAAACATTTAGGACAGTGCCCGCACCAGGAATTGGTTTTACTCCCGGTGTTGCAGGACCTGAAAACCTTGTGATATGCAGCAAAACCTGAGAAAAGAGATGCGATCTGAAGTTCGTTCAGCGGCCGCAGAAAACTGAAATATTCAATACTGTGAGTAATATATTTACTCACATAAAAACGAAAATCATTCTCGAATTCAAGCGACTTTGAATATTGGTGATTGATATTGGTTCCGGGGATAGTAGGTTCATTGGCGCTGGACTCGTTTGAGAGCACGACGTATTTCCTGCCCGTGAGCAGGGCCGCTGCAAGAGAAATAAAAGCCAGCAAAGCCGAAAAGGGAGTATGTCCGTTAAGAAAACCCCGGGCATTGAGTTCGATCAGCAGAGGATCAATTGTGCGGGCCATCAGCAAAGCCCTGTCAGGATCAATTCCTGCAGCTTCAATTACTGCGGATGTGGCGCCGCGTGAATTCAGAACGAAAGGCATGACGTCAAACGATCCCTTAAGCATTTCCAATGTGACGGCCGAGTCCTTGCCCCCTCCAACCGGAATGATCGCCGATGCGTTCATTTCCGGCGTAGCCAGAGAAGAAAAAACCTCAGCACCGGCTTCGATATTCATAAATGAATGTTCGTCGGTAACGATAGAGTTCAGGTAAAAAAATTCGCCCAGCCCCAGAAAATACAGTTTCTTCCACCAGAGGATCTGCTCCCGGCTGAGTCCTGCAGGTTTGATGATGACTTTAGGCGGACAGGCGCATTTCCAGTAGCTGATCAGTTCGATCATCCCGATATGAAACGCCAGGGAAGGCAGCAGCGGCTGCAGAATATAGTCGGGAAACGCCCAGTTTTTTCTGGGGATGAAAAGTTTGGGATGAAAATGATAGCAGCCTCCCAGGTTGAAATGAAAACTAATGTTCAGCCCTTTGGGTTCAAGTAAACAGGTATATTCCTCGTAGATAAAAAAGGGAAACCCGGCTGATAATTTCGTTAGTTTATCCTGATTGCTGGACTTTGGCATTAAATGATAGTATCTTTACCCTGTAATTATTTCAGCAGAGTTACGTTATAGAGTGAAAGTTTTTTTACTACTTGCAAAAGTAATCAAATTCGTGTACGTTTGCGACCAAAACTGATCCGAACAGGATGGATAAAAAGATCATAAAGCCGAAGCAGGGGATTATCCTTATTTCCGAGCCTTCCCTGCAGGATTATTACTTCAGGCAATCGGTTGTTTTACTTGCCGAGCACAGCAAGGAAGGGACTTTCGGGGTCATCATCAACAAGCCCGTTGAAATGAGGCTGCCCGAACTTTTTGAGGACATGCTGGAGTTTGACTTCCCGGTTTACATGGGTGGGCCGGTAAAGACCGACAGTGTGTTTTTCGTGCATACCCTCGACGATATTGATGGCAGCCTGAAAATCATGCAGGGATTGTATTGGGGTGGAAACATTAACACGGTAAAGTCGTACATCAGGAAAGGGCTTATCAACGAAACCCATATCCGTTTTTTTGTCGGCTACGCCGGATGGGAACCAAGTCAGCTCAACCGTGAAATCAATGAAAATTCATGGGTCTTATCCCATACTACACCTGAGGAAGTGATCAGCACAAAGCCGGGAACTCTCTGGAGCAATTATCTGAAACATATGGGTCATGATTATGCCATCTGGGCAAATTATCCTGCCGACCCGACATTAAACTGAAATTATTATGGAAAGCTCATCCGAATCAATCAATTATTACGGGAACAAACCTGCACAGCAGGTTGAGGACCGGGAGAAAAAACTTAAACCGACAGAAAGGGCAAATACGGCACGTGAACTGTATTTCGGTGCCAAATCATCGGCTTCAATGGAATTTCCATACTGGTACACCCGCCGCTGGGATGAGCTTGACGGGGAAATCCCGATCATCCGCCGGGCCGAAAGTCTGAAAGCCGGTTTTGAACATTTAACCCCGGTGATATACCCTGGCGAGCTTCTTGCCATGGGCAAAGCTTCTTTTTTACGCGGTTCATATCCCATGCCCTGGCTGTCGGAAGCATTTTTTATGGCAGCCGAGGACAGACTTTACCAGGAAGCCCTCGAATCGGGCAAACTTACGGCCGATACATTTACTACCGTTGGCAAAGGCGGGGGTAACGTCACCAAATCAATAGGCAAAGTGATTTCCATTGCCGGAAAATTCGGTTTACGCATAGAGGAGATGCCGGTGATGCTTGAGGTGGCTAAGCGATGGAAAGACCGTTCGGTGGATGACGTGGGCCATAAATACGAACAGATGGTTCCGGGGTACAAGGAAAAGGAAGCCATTATGCGTTCGGTCATCTGCATGTTCGACTCAGGCTATACCCTTCCCCAGGGCCGTGAGGTGATGAATTATTATTACCCTCTTCAATACGGCATCGACGGGGTAATACATATCTGCGAAGAAGGCATGAACGAAGTGGCCGGCTTTCCTGAGATGGATCGTCTGTATTTCTATAAAGCCGTGATCACTATGCTGCAGGGTCTGAAGGCCTGGATCAGGAACTATGCTGAAGAAGCCCGATTCCTTGCCAATCTGGAAAAAGAAGAAAAACAAAAAGCAGAGTACTCTGACCTGGCTGAGCGGCTTGATCACATTTCTGCTTCTCCCCCCAGGGACTTTCACGACGCATTGCAGATGATCTGGACTTTTCATGTTGCCGTGCTGAACGAAGACGCCATTTCCGGGCTCTCTCCGGGTCGGGTCGGACAGGTGCTTTATCCCTACTGGAAAAGAGATATGGACAGGGGTATTCTGAACCGTGAGAAAACTATCGAACTGCTCGAATGCATGCGTATCAAGTTCACCGAGATCGACTGCTTTGCTTCAATGGGCGTGGTTGGCGGGGTACTGTCGGGCAACACGTTTAATAACCTTTGTATCGGCGGACTGAAGAAAGACGGCACATCGGCAGCCAATGAACTGGAGATGCTGATCCTCGAAACCGGTATCAGCTGCGAAACCCCTCAACCCACGCTTTCATTGTTATACGATGAAAAGCTGCCCGAAGAATTTTTGCTGAAAGGCATAGAATGCACCAAGGCAGGTGCGGGATATCCTGCCTGGGTAAGTAATACTGTAGCCATGGAATTCCTTCTGAACAATTACGGCCATGAAGGGATGCAGATGGAAGAAGCCCGTGCATGGGCTATCGGCGGCTGCCTTGAAACCAGTCCGGGAAGCTGGATGCCGCTTAACCTCGACGGGGAGATTCACTGGATACCCGGTGGTTCGGCTCCTGCGACCAGCGTGGGAGTGCATTTCCTTTCACTGCCCAAGATACTTGAAACAGTGATCTTCGACGGGATGGACATGCGTACGGGCGAGAGGATTTTCCCGGCTCATGGCCTTAAACTTGAATCATATGATGAGCTTTGGCAGGCTTTTCAGAACTATTTCAGCCGGGCGGTGCATGTGCTTACATTGACCAACAACATACAGCATGATGCCTGGAGAAAGATTAGCCCGTCGCTGGTGAATTCGATGCTTAAGCCCGACTGCCTTGAAAAAGGGCGGGACCTTGGCCAGATGGGCGCCCGGTTTAATACTACTTTCAACGTGGAATCCTGCGGCAACACAACGCTTGTGAATGCGCTCGCATCGCTGAAGAAGAATGTGTATGACGAAAAGAATTTCGACCTGGCGACATACCGCATAGCCATTCTCGATAATTTTGGCTACCATACAGCCCAGGAAACCGGCTCATGGTCCCTGATCGATCAGAAACCGAACGAGCAGTACAGTGAATACCAAAGGATCCACCGCATGAGTCTGGACGCCCCCAAGTTCGGAAACGACGACCCCTATGTAGATTCTCTTTTCAAGCAGTGGGAGGACTGGTTCTGCGAAATGACACATAACTACCGTTCGCTTTATGACCAGCCCATGTATGCCTGCCAGATCAGTGTTTCAACCCATGCCCCTATGGGAGCAGTAACTCTGGCCTCACCCGACGGGCGTCTTTCCGGGACCACTTTCTCGGATGGCTCTGTCTCGGCCTATCCCGGCACCGACCGTCACGGGCCCTATGCCCTGTTCAGCTCGGCTACCTGCTGGAACCATTCGCAGTCGCAGAACTCACAGCTTAATATGAAAATCCATCCTTCGGTTGTGAGAGGACGGGAAGGTTCCCGGAAATTTCTCGAACTGATCAGGGCTTACATGAGAAAAGGTGGCTTCCATGTGCAGTTCAACATTGTCGATTCAAGGATGCTGAAACAGGCCCAGGCAGATCCCGATAAATTCCGCAGCCTGCTAGTACGTGTTGCCGGCTTTACCCAGTACTGGGTCGAACTCGGCAAGCAGATACAGGATGAAGTCATTGCGAGAACGGAGTATGAAGAATTGTAATAAAAGCAAAATATGAACACCTGCAATAACTGTAAATACTACCTTCCCGTGGATGTTTTCAAGGGAATGTGCAAACTTGCCAAACAAGATATTCTGCCCGATGATGCGTTTTGTGACAAAGGCGAACGGATTGCCAAATGCAAATTTTGCGGCAAATACACTCCCGTGAAGGAATTCCTGGGAAAATGTATGGCTGCTACCCTGGCCTACCCTGATATGATCGCGGCCAAATGTGCCGATTTCGAATGGAGCAGTCAGAATTAACCGGCGGATACATCTTCGATATACAGGGTTTTTCGGTTCACGATGGCCCCGGTTGCCGTACACTGATATTTTTAAAAGGCTGCCCCCTGAGATGCCTTTGGTGTTCAAATCCGGAAGGTATCAGGCCTTATCCGGAACCTTTGTACAAAGAATCAAAATGTCTTTTTGACCTGTATTGTCTTCAGGCCTGTCATCATCAGGCTATCTCTGTGTATGGAGGACTGGATAAACCCAGGATCGACTTTGAAAGGGAGAAATGCAGAAAATGCAACACTTACGACTGTGTAAAAGCCTGCCTTACAGGCGCCCTGGGTCAGGGAGGATATTTCATAAGCCTCAATGATCTGTATACCAGAATCGAACGCGACCGGCTGTACTGGGGCAAACAGGGAGGGATCACCCTGACAGGGGGAGAACCTTTTGCTCAACCGGAATTTGCTGCAAACCTGCTGAAAAGATGCTACAATGCATTCATACATACTGCCGTTGAAACCTGCGGAGAGGTCCCCTGGGAAAACATTGAACCCTCACTGAAATGGCTCGACTGGATCTTTTTCGACCTGAAACATATGGATGAGGCTGCTCATAAGCATCTTACATCATCATCCGGTCACAGGATCCTTGAGAATGCCAGACGCCTTGCCGATTCCTTTGAGGGACGGATGGTTTTCAGATTTCCCCTTGTCCCTGGACTGAATGACTCCGACGAAAATATCCGTGCAACAGCCGGGTTCATCCTGTCGACCGGCCGCACTGAACTGAATATTCTTCCCGTACATCATCTGGGGAGGGAAAAGTACCTGCTCTCAGGCCAGACCTACAAACTCCCCGGTCTTGAAATGACAGCCAGAGATCAGCTCATCACTATTCAAAACCACTTCACAGAACTCGGCGTAAAATGCTATCTTGGAAGCGAAACTCCATTCTGAAACTGTTGATAACTTATTAAAAATCTTATTTTTCGCTGATTAATATCAATGGTTGATTGAAAATATTTTATGATTTTTGCTGACACTACTATTGTTACACGTCAACACTTGCAGGGAAGATGAAAGATACACCTATAAACGCTGAAGTCGTCAGCCGCCATATTCAGGAAAGTAAGATCCGTAATATCGGTATTGCCTCCATCCGTGAAATTAAACGGCTGATCAATGGCATCGAAAAGGAAACCGGAGAGAAATTTATACGCATGGAAATGGGAGTGCCTGGCTTACCTCCGGCCCAGATCGGAGTACAGGCCGAGATCGAAGCCCTCCAAAGAGGAGTTGCCGCAGTCTATCCCGATATCGAAGGTCATCCTCTTTTAAAAAAAGAGGCCTCAAGGTTTGCCAAACTCTTTCTCGATATCGAGGTAGATGAAGCAAACTGCGTTCCCACAGTAGGTTCAATGCAGGGGGGATTTGCGGCCTTCCTAACCATTTCAAAACTTGCAAAAGAACGTGACGTTACCCTGTTCATCGACCCCGGATTCCCCGTGCATCGCCAGCAGCATATCGTTTTAGGCCTGAAATACAAGAGTTTCGATGTGTATGATTACCGTGGAGAGAAACTGAGGGACAAGCTGGAATCCTACTTTGCCGAAGGAAATATTAATTCTGTCCTCTATTCAAACCCGAATAACCCTTCATGGATCTGTTTTACCGATAAAGAGCTCAGAATCATTGGAGAACTGGCTACTAAATATAACGTCATCATCATCGAAGACCTGGCTTATTTCGGGATGGATTTCAGGAAAGATTACAGCCATCCCGGACAGCCACCTTACCAGCCAACCGTTGCAAAGTACACCGATAATTATATTCTCCTGGTCTCCAGCTCAAAAGCTTTCAGCTATGCAGGGCAGCGAATCGGGCTGATGCTTGTTTCAAACCACCTCTTCAACCAGGTGTCGGAAAACCTGCTTTGGTCATATTCCTCTAATATTTTTGGCAGAGCGCTGATTTACGGCACACTATATGCTTTAAGCGCCGGAACCGCACATTCTGCCCAGTTTGCCCTGGCAGCCCTTTTGAAAGCTGCAAATGACAACACATACAACTTTGTGGAAGTTGTTAAGGAATATGGAGAGAAAGCAAAGATCATGAAAAAACTTTTTCTCGATAACGGGTTTAACATCGTGTATGATAAAGATGAGGATGAACCTATTGCCGATGGATTTTATTTCACGGTTTCATATCCCGGTTTCAGCGGCGAGCAACTGCTTGAAGAGCTGATTTATTATGGTATCAGCGCGATCTCTTTAACAATCACCGGCAGCGAACGGCACGAAGGCCTCCGGGCCTGCGTTTCTCTGGTAAAAAGAGAACAGTTCCCCATGCTGGAAGAACGTTTGAGTAAGTTTCATTTAAACCACCCCCCATCTGCCATCTGATATCTGTTATCTGATATCTGATAAGTACCTGAGCAACAAACTTATCAACAGAATTTAGCAAGTTATCAACAATGCGGGGTTGATATTTTCCCGGTTTTTACCTCCCACCTGAACCCTGCCATCCTTTCCTTTGTACGTTGACAACCAGGAAAATGGCTTTTTCTCCAGGATTTTTGATTTGGATTCCCTTTATTTTTTGCCTCTTTTCAAAACTTGAGGCACAGAGCTACTACGATCAAAACAGCGGAGTGGAGGTCATCTTTCCTTCAAAAGTGAGTGTTCTTCCCCGCGAATGGTCAGGAAAGAAAGTCAATCCTGAAATAAAACCAGTAACCTCAGAAGAGTTCGGCAGGATTGAAGATCTGCTTACGAAGGCATTTGCAAAATACCCGCCGGGTTTAATCCATAAAAACCTTGACAGGGTTTTTGTGTTCAAGTCGATGAAATTTTATGGACTTCCTTACGGCGGAACCAATTATCATCATTCAGTATACCTTAGCGATGACAATGATAACCCCAGGTTCACCGATGAATATATAGAGCAGGTATTCCACCACGAATTTTCAAGTATACTGGTCCGGAATTTCCCTGGCTATTTTGACAAAACAAAATGGCTTTTGCTTAACCCACCCGCATTCAGGTATGGGAAAGGAGGCGCTGATGCGATTTCACAAGGCACAGCCAGCATGGACCTGGATCCCGCCCTTATCAAGAAAGGCTTCCTGTCTGAATATTCAACGGCTTCTCTTGAAGAAGACATCAATGTATTTGTTCAAAACATGTTTACCGGCGACCGCGAATTCTGGAGGCTTGTTGACCTTGACGATAACATCCGAGAAAAAACCAGAATCCTCATCAGCTTTTACCATAAAATCAATCCAGCCTTCACCGAATCCTACTTCCGCAGCTTCTATTACAACTCAACGGCTCAAAGGTAATTTTACTGATAGCAGATGGCGGATGGCGGATATCCGGACTTCCCCAACCTCCAATTAACTATACTTGTTCTAAATTTAACAACAACCCCTTTTTGTTCGGAGAAATTTTCCTAATTTCGCCCTGGTAATAAATACCAGACCATTAATTTTTCTCATTATGGCTAAGATCAAAGGTGATATCCTTGTAAACGTGGAACGCTGCAAGGGCTGCGAGGTATGCATAGCCGCTTGTCCTTCTGCAACTATTGCAATGTCGAAAGAAGTAAACGGCAAAGGTTACCATTTTGCCATGAAAATCAATAATGACTGTACCGGCTGCATGAACTGTGCCATTGTATGTCCTGATGGTGTGATCACTGTTTTCCGCGGAAAAGTTTCTGAATAACAATCTTAAAATACATATCTCATGGGTGAATTACGATTGATGAAGGGGAACGAAGCTATTGCCGAGGCTGCCATCAGGGCAGGCTGCGACGGCTATTTCGGGTACCCTATAACCCCTCAGTCTGAAGTGATGGAGTACCTTATGGCAGAAAGACCGTTTGAGCGTACCGGTATGGTTGTCCTTCAGGCCGAAAGTGAAACAGCTTCTATAAACATGGTTTACGGGGCTGCAGCATCGGGTAAAATGGCGATGACCTCATCTTCAAGTCCGGGTGTGAGCCTGATGCAGGAAGGTCTTTCCTACCTTGCGGGAGCTGAACTGCCGGCTCTCATAGTGAATATCGTTCGCGGAGGCCCGGGTCTTGGTACGATTCAGCCATCCCAGGCCGATTATTTTCAGGCAGTAAAGGGAGGTGGTCATGGCGACTACAAGCTGATCGTTCTTGCCCCGGCATCTGTTCAGGAAATGTGCGACCACGTGAAACTCGCCTTTGAGCTGGCCTTCAAATACCGCAACCCGGCCATGATATTATCAGACGGCGCTATCGGACAGATGATGGAAAAAGTCGTACTGTTTGACGCTATCCCCCGGCGCACCGAAGAAGAACTTGTATCACAGAACCCCTGGGCTGCAACTGGTAAACCTAAAAACCGCGAACATATAATTATCACTTCCCTTGACCTTGACCCGGCCGGACAAGAGAGAGTAAACCTCAAACTCCAGGCCAAGTACAGGGAAATGGAAAAGAATGAGGTACTTTATGAAACACTGGGTTGCGAAGATGCTGAATACGTTTTCGTTGCTTTCGGTCTTTCGGCCCGGATCTGCCAGAAATCGATGGACCTGGCTCGTGCCAAAGGCATTAAAGTCGGCTTGTTCAGGCCAATCACCCTCTTCCCCTTCCCCGTCATCCCCATACACGAACTTGGCAAAAAAGTCAAGGGAATGCTGGTCGTTGAGATGAATGCAGGGCAAATGATAGAAGACGTGAAACTCAGTGTTGGCTGCAGTATTAAAATCGAACATTACGGGCGCTTCGGCGGAATCATACCCACACCCGATGAAGTTGTACACGCGCTTGAAAACCAAATTATCGGAGGCTGATTATGCAGGAACCTTTTGTAAAAACAGAAATACGCAAGGATGAGAACATCGTGTACAAACGTACCGACCTCCTTGTCGACAGACCCCTGAGCTATTGTCCCGGCTGCGGCCATGGTGTTGTACACCGCATGCTCATGGAGACTCTTGAAGAAATGAACATTCAGGATAAAACCATTGGAGTATCGCCAGTTGGCTGTTCTGTTTTGGCCTATGACTTCATGAATATCGATATGGTAGGTGCTGCTCACGGACGGGCCCCTGCCTTAGCAACGGCCATCAAACGTTTATGGCCCAATCGTTTTGTATTCACTTACCAGGGTGATGGCGATCTCGCTGCCATTGGTACTGCCGAAACTATTCATGCCTGCAACCGTGGCGAAAATTTCACTATCATCTTCATTAATAATGGTATTTATGGTATGACCGGCGGACAAATGGCTCCGACTACACTTCCCGGGATGAGGTCTTCAACCTCGCCTTACGGCCGTGACGTTCCCACAATGGGCCATCCCCTGAGGATCACCGAGCTGATTGCGAACCTGCCAGGGGTTTATTATGTAACCCGCCAGGCGGTCCATACTCCCAGCCACGTTCGCAAAACAAAAAAAGCCATCCGCAAAGCCATGGAGCAACAGAAAGAAAATAAAGGCATTGCCTTCGTGGAAGTGGTTTCAAACTGCAATTCCGGATGGAAGATGACACCCGTACAATCTAACATATGGATGGAAGAAAACATGTTCCCGTTTTATCCACTGGGCGACATCAAAGTAGACGGAAAACTAATTCAAAGTAGCGAAATAGCGAAGTAGCGAAGTAGCGAAACTTCGTAATTCAATATTCGTTGTTCAATATTCGATATTTGTAGCCTTATGACTGAAGAAATTATCATTGCCGGTTTTGGCGGACAGGGAGTCCTCTCGATGGGTAAGATCCTCGCTTATTCGGGGGTTATGCAAAACAAAGAAGTAAGCTGGATGCCGTCGTACGGACCGGAAATGCGTGGAGGTACGGCTAACGTTACCGTTATCATAAGCGATGAGCGGATCAGCTCCCCCATTCTGAATTCTTTTGACACCGCAATCATACTGAACCAGCAATCTCTCGATAAATTCGAGAAGGCCGTGAAACCAGGCGGTTTGCTGATTTATGACCCCAATGGCATAACCAGACTGCCCCTGCGTAAGGATATAAATATTTATTCCATTGCCGCTGCTGATGAAGCAGGGAAACTCGGTTTTTCGAAGATCTTCAACATGATCGTGCTTGGAGGTTTCCTTAAATTAAAACCCCTGGTCGCACCCGAGTACATTCATAAAGGACTTGAGAAATCCTTACCGGCCCGTCACCATAAGCTGATCCCTGAAAATGAAAAAGCCATCGAGATCGGGAAAACTCTGATACGGGGGGTGCAGGTACTTAACTGAAGGATTGAATGACGGAATGACTGAATGAAAAAATACTTAATTCAATCAATCAGTCAATCAATCAATCAGTCAGAACTCCGGGGTTTCCTGGAAGAAAAATACCTCCAGTACAGCACTCCTGCTTTCATCGAAACCGACCCGGTTTCAATTCCACATCTGTTTTCTTTAAGGGAGGATATCGAGATATCGGCCTTTCTTACTGCCACTATTTCGTGGGGGTTCCGTAAGAGCATCCTTCTGAATGCCCGGCATCTTATGGAAATGATGGATATGATGCCCCACCAATTTATCCGGTCCTTCACCTCCTCCGACCTCAAACCATTCAGAAACTTTGTACATCGGACTTTCAACGGCGAAGACTGTGTCTTTTTCCTGAAATCGCTTCAAAATATTTATATTAATGAAGGCGGACTAGAGATTTGTTTTGATCGCCAGCCGGTGATGGATGTCAAGTCGCGCATAGATGCTTTCCGCAGGATATTCCTGCAGCTCCCACATCCGCAGAGACATGAAAAACATCTTGCAAATCCTGAAAAAGGAGCCTCATGTAAAAGGATAAACATGTTTCTTCGCTGGATGGTAAGGGATGACAGCAAGGGTGTTGACTTCGGATTATGGAAATCAATTCTTAAGTCTGAACTTATTTGTCCGCTCGATGTTCATTCGGGAAATGTTGCCAGAAAACTCGGGCTGCTTAAAAGAAAATCAAACGATTGGCAGGCAGCGGAAGAACTTACGGTTGCCTTGCGGAAAATTGATCCAGCCGATCCGGTGAAATACGACTTTGCCCTTTTCGGACTGGGTGTTTTCGAAAGATTTTAACTTACTTCAGGGTCCTGATCATTCCTATCGCTTCATCAATATGCTTTTCAAAGCTGAACTGCGAAGAAAAAATCTTTCTGATTACTCCGGCTTTGTCAATTACATATGTCGCCCGGCCCGGAATGAGGCCCAGTGTTTTTCCTACATTGTATAGCCCCGCTACCTTGCGATCTTTGTCTGATAGAAGCAGGAAAGGCAGCTTATGATTGGAAGCAAATGACTGGTGAGAGGCCTGGTCGTCGGCACTGATCCCTATAACCTCAGCACCGGCATCCCTGAACACTTCGTAATTATCCCTGAAGCTACAGGCTTCCTTGGTACAACCGTAGGATTCATCCTTGGGATAAAAGAAAAGAACTACAACCTTGCTTCCTGCAAACTGTGAAAGACTCACTGTGCTTCCATCCTGCGAAGGAAGGGTAAAATCAGGGGCCTTTGCCCCTTCTTTAATAACTTTGTTTCCCATCGATACTGATTTTGAATGCCATATGACCGTGATAATAGTGATTGTTATTATGAAGGTGATGATAGTGATAAAGTAATGTTTCCTAATCTTACCTGATAATTTCATGTGGCAAAGTTAGTCATTTAATTTAGAATTATTATAAATAGAAATAATATTTATACCTTTGCGCAATTAATTAATCCTAAAAAAAATGAAATTATTAATTTTGGTTTTTACATTTATCCTTATGACAGGTATAGCTAATTCACAATCAGGTAAATCATTTTATGATTTCAAGGCGACCACCCTTGAAGGCCAGCCTTTTGACATGGCATCATTAAAAGGAAAAAAAGTGCTGGTGGTCAACACGGCTTCGAAATGCGGTCACACTCCGCAATATGCTCAGCTGGAAGAACTTTATAAAAAGTATGCCGACAAAAATTTCGTGATCATCGGTTTCCCTGCAAACAATTTTTTGAGGCAGGAACCCGGCGACAACAAGCAAATCAGGGAATTCTGCACAATACGGTATGGAGTTACCTTCCCTATGATGTCGAAGATTTCTGTTAAAGGCAAGGACATGGATCCCCTCTACCAATGGCTGACGAGCAAGGAAGAGAACGGAGTAATGGATGCTCCTGTAAAATGGAATTTTCAGAAATTTATGATCGATGAAAACGGGAAGCTTGCCGGCATGGTTCCTCCGGGTGACCTTCCCACATGCGATAAAATTATTAACTGGATAGAAAACAAACCATGAAAAAGTACAAATGCACAGTTTGCGGTCATGTTTATGACCCCGGCGAAGGAAACCCTGATTCCGGTATTGCACCCGGAACAGCTTTTGATGACATCCCGTCAGACTGGCTATGCCCGATATGCGGAGTAGGGAAGGAAGACTATGAATTGATGGAATGACTGATTGATTGATTGATGGATTGAACGGAAATTCATAGCAGCCGTCTGCCATCTGCCATCTGCCTAATTAGCTTACCTTTGTATTAAAATTCCTGATTATGGAAAAATCGATCAAAGGAACCCTCACCGAAAAGAACCTTCTGAAATCATTCGCGGGCGAATCTCAGGCAAAGAACCGTTATACTTTCTTCGCAAAGCAGGCCAAAAAAGAAGGATTCGAGCAAATTTCCGCCTTTTTCCTGGAAACTGCCCTTAATGAAGAGTCTCACGCGAAAACATTTTTTCGTTTTTTGGAAGGAGGCCCGGTTGAAATAACCGCTACTTATCCTTCTGGCGTTATTGGAAGTACTGCCGAAAACCTGAAATCTGCCGCTGATGGTGAAAAAGAAGAATGGACAGAGCTTTACCCCGAATTCGCAAAAGTTGCTGCCGGGGAAGGGTTTCCGAAAATTGCCACGGCATACAAACTGATCACTCAGGTTGAGGCGCATCATGAAAAACGATACAGGAAACTCCTGAACAACATGGAAAAGAACCGGGTGTTCGAAAAAGAAGAAAAAGTTTACTGGGTCTGCCGGAAATGCGGCTATGTGCATTTTGGCACGAAAGCCTTGCAGAACTGCCCTGCCTGTGAGCATCCGCAGGCATATTTTGAGGTGCTGGGCGAGAATTATTAATATCAGATATCTGATATAGACAACTAACTATCAAGAGTAATGACCAAACAAAGAAAGTTAATTAAAGAAGAAGTCCTGGCCGACTACCGTCTGGCTTGCGAATCAAGACAAATCAGTTTACTCGGTCGTCGTGAAGCTCTTGGCGGAAGAGCCAATTTCGGAATTTTTGGTGATGGCAAGGAAGTTCCGCAAATTGCCATGGCGAAATTTTTCAGGCCCGGCGACTGGCGCTCGGGGTATTACAGGGAGCAGACGTTTATGATGGCTGCAGGGCTGTCGGATCTGGAACGGTTCTTCGCCCATATATACGGAGATACTGACCTAACCCGCAACCCGGATAATGCGGGCAGGCTGATGAATAATCATTTTGCGACGCGGAGCCTTAATGAAAAAGGGGAATGGAAAGACCTTACAAAACAAAAAAATTCTTCGGGCGACATCTCCCCTACTGCTGCACAGATGCCTCGTTTGATTGGCCTGGCCCTTGCGTCAAAGACATTCAGGGCCAGTAAGGAAATGCAGGAGGCGGGAAAAAAATTCACGGTAAACGGCGATGAAGTTGCGTTCGGTATGATTGGTGATGCCTCAACATCGGAAGGCCATTTCTGGGAAACCATCAATGCAGCAGGAGTACAGCAGGTTCCTATGGCTCTTGCCATATGGGATGACGGTTACGGGATCAGCGTTCCAAAAAAATATCAGACTACAAAGGAAAGCATCTCGGATGTCCTGAAAGGCTTTGTCAAAGAGGAAGGCAAGTCCGGGGGAATCCTGCTTTATACCTGCAAAGGATGGGATTATCCCTCCTTGATCGATATGTTTGAAGAAGGGATATCGATATGCAGAAAAGATCATGTACCTGTCGTATTCCATGTTACCGAGCTTACTCAGCCCCAGGGACATTCCACATCGGGTTCCCATGAGCGTTACAAATCAACTGAACGGCTTGCGTGGGAAAAAGACTTCGATTGCAACCGTAAAATGCGTGAATGGATCCTGGAATCAGAACTTGCTACAGCAGCTGAAGTTGAACAGATCGAAGCAGAATCGGTAAAATCAGCTAAAGCCGCCCGTGACACCGCATGGAAAGCTTTCCAGGCACCTATCAAGGCAGAGCGGGAACAACTGATCAAAGTCGTATCTACGACCAATTGTCCGTGCAAAAAGCAGGACCGTATCGACAAAATTGTGGCCGACCTTAAGCTGGTGGCCGAACCTATACGTAAAGATGTTATCTCATCGGCAAAAAAAATCCTCAGGGATGTATGTACGACCTGCAGCATGAAAAAACCCCTGAAGGCCGATCTTGAAGTATGGATGGATGAACAGAAAAGACTGAATTATGACCGTTACAGCTCTCATCTCTACAGTGAGTCTGCACAGGCTGCAATCAAGGTAGAAGCCGTTGAGCCGGTCTTTAATGAAGATTCCCCTGTTGTTACAGGGCGTGAAGTTCTTCTCGCCAACAACGACTACCTGCTTAATAATAATCCCCTGATGGTGTATTTCGGGGAAGACGTGGGTAAGATCGGCGGGGTGAATCAAACCCTCGATGGTATGCAGGAAAAGTACGGCGAAAACAGGGTGTTCGACACAGGTATCCGGGAACTTACTATTCTCGGTCAGGGACTTGGGCTTGCCTTAAGAGGCTTCAGACCGGTTACCGAGATACAGTATTTCGATTATCTGCTTTACGGCTTGCAGGTGCTGAGCGATGATATTGCAACCACGCAGTACCGCACCAAGGGAGGGCAGAAAGTACCCATGATCATTTCTACACGAGGTCACCGTCTGGTCGGGATCTGGCATTCAGGATCCCCCCTGAGTATGGTGATAAACTCAATAAGAGGAGTATATGTCTTGGTGCCTCGAAACATGACCCAGGCTGCAGGCTTCTACAATACCATGATAGCCTCCGACGATCCCGCGCTTATCATTGAGCCCCTGAATGGATACAGACTCAAGGAAAGAATGCCGGCTAATATCGGTCGCTTCCGCGTTCCTCTCGGCGTTCCCGAGATCCTCAATGAAGGCAGCGATGTAACCCTGGTAACCTATGGTTCCTGCGTTCGAATTGCTCAGGAAGCCGTTGCACAGCTCAAAGACTTCAACATTTCGGTAGAACTCATCGATGTTCAGACCCTCGTTCCTTTCGACATTTCAGAAACAATTGTCAACTCCCTGAAGAAAACCAATAAAATCGTGTTCTTCGACGAAGACGTCCCCGGCGGAGCCACTGCATATATGATGCAGAAAGTACTCGAAGGCCAGAAAGGCTATCGTTACCTCGACATTGAGCCGCGTACCTTAACCTCAACTGACCATCGCCCGGCATACAGCAACGACGGCGACTATTTCTCAAACCCCAATGCCGAAAACGTGTTTGAAACTATTTACGGAATCATGCACGAGTACAACCCGAACAAGTATGTGAGGCTGTGGTAAAAGCCGGGATGCGGGATGCGGGATGCAGGATGCGGGATGCGGGATGCGGGATGCAGGATGCGGGATTTTTTTTCAATCATTCGTTGCTTTACTTGCGAAGCCCGCTCACCTGTTCTTCTATGTCATATTTAATCAGTTCCCAGTACTTGCCTTTTAAACATCTGGGATCATAATCGTCATCTGCATTCTTAAAGTCAACTAATTTGTTGAGCAGAATTTGAACCAACTGCTTATCAAAATTGTTTTACAACATCTCCATCTTGAGTATATTTGACAGATGGAATTAAAACTTATTTCAACGGACGACGGGTCCCATACACTATTCCACCCGGAATTGAATGAATCCTATCATTCATCTCACGGGGCAATCCAGGAATCAAGGCATATTTTTATTGAATCCGGTTTCCGGCATATTTCCCCGGGGCTGGACCAGGTCAATGTTCTGGAAGTCGGTTTTGGTACCGGCCTGAATGCGCTGCTTACCCTGATTGATACAGAAACTCAGAGCCGGCAGGTGATCTACACTGCCATCGAAGCCTTTCCTCTTGAAGCCGGAACATGGTCGAAGCTTAACTACCCGGGTATGCTCGGCCCAATCGATCGTGCCGCAATCTTTTCCATCCTGCATCTTGCATCCTGGATCCAAACTGAGATTATCACCAACAATTTCACTCTTCGTAAGCTGCAGCTGAAACTTCAGGATTATCAACCGCCTCAGAACTTTTTTGACCTCGTGTTTTTTGATGCTTTTTCTCCGGCTGTTCAGCCTGAACTATGGACCGCTGACATCTTCAGCAAGATTTATGCTTCCATGAAACCCGGGGCAGTTCTTACTACCTATTCGGTCAAAGGAGATGTGGTCCGGGCACTGAAAACCGCCGGGTTCAGCATTGAGAAAATCCCGGGTCCGCCAGGGAAAAGGCAAATCACCAGGGCAACAAAATAATTTTCAGCATGAACGAGAAACATTTTAATATTCGTATCTACGGCCTGTTCACTGCGGATGGCAGTATCCTGGTCACCGACGAATTCCGGCTTGGCATATTTATGACCAAATTCCCGGGCGGTGCTTTGGAACATGGCGAAGGGACCATCGAATGTCTGAAACGTGAATTCAGAGAAGAACTGAACTCCGAAATCAGCGATATTACTCATTTCTATACAACTGATTTTTACCAGCCCACGACTCTGTTGCCAACAAATATGCAGCTTTTCAACGTGTATTACCTGGTAACTGTTCATCCGCCGTATAACTTTAAAACAACCTTGAAAAAATTCGATATCCCGGCTGTCGACGGGGCTCAAAGTTTTCGGTGGATGAAGATCTCTGAACTAAAAGAGGAGGATTTTACGTTTCCCATAGACAAGTTTATCGTTCACAAGATAAAAAATGAGTTGAAATGAACAGGTCGGCTCTTATTTGCCTGATGATTCTGATGTTACTCGGTTCATGCAGCCGTCAAAAAACGGGCAATACCGTTATAAAAGGCAGGATGCAGGATGCGGGATGCAGGATGCAGGATGCGGGATGCAGGATGCAGGATGCGGGATGCAGGATGATTTTGCTGCAGGAACTCTTACTGGAGGGTAGCGCAAACCTTGATTCAGTAGTACCTGACGCTAAGGGAGATTTTCTTTTCAGGCTGAAACCGGCCGAAACCGGACTTTATATTCTGAGGCTTCCTAAACTTGCTCCTCTGGTTCTCGAGCTGCATCCGGGTGATTCAGTATTCGTTTCGGGCTCCTTTTTATCATTTCCGGCGGATGTCATTATCACCGGATCTCAGGCCAGCAAAGACCTTCAAGCATTTTTCAAGGCTTCGGCTGTGAATAAATCAGGCTTCGATTCGCTGGAAAACATTCTGATCACCCACCAGGATGACCCCGATTTTGCAGCTCTTACCCTCAAACTGGATGAAAGCCTGAAACCGATCTGGAAAAAACAGAGAGAACTTGAAATAAACTATTTAAACAGTCACCCGGTCTCGCTTACTTCACTGCTGGTTTTGAACCATAGTTTAAGTTTAAGTCCTGTTCTTACGTTTGATTTGGATTCAGTATACTTTCTGAGACTTGACAGTTCTCTTGGCAAAGCGTTTCCCGGTAACCAGCATGCCGGCTTTCATAATAAACGGATCATCCGGGCAAGGCAATTGCAGCAATCAAAAGAGGGTTCAGGATAAAATCACGATATTTGCCGTCATGAATAAAAAAATATATTTCGCATCGGATTTTCACCTGGGTATACCCGACAGGAAGCAGAGCCTGGAACGGGAGAAAAAATTTGTCAACTGGCTTGATATGGCCCGCGAGGATGCTGCTGAGATTTACCTGATGGGCGATCTGTTTGATTTCTGGTTTGAATACAAGCACACTGTACCAAAGGGATATACGAGGCTTTTGGGAAAGTTGGCAGAAATTACAGATGCAGGATGTGGGATGCAGGATACAGGCTCCCGAACCCCCAATTCCAAATCCCCAATCCCTATTCACCTCTTTCGCGGAAACCACGATATGTGGGCATTCTCATACCTGCAGGATGAAATCGGACTGCAACTTCACCGCGAACCGGAATTTAAAACATTTTACGGTAAGAATTTTTACCTGGCTCATGGCGACGGACTCGGACCTGGCGACCATGGGTATAAGTTCATAAAGAAAGTCTTTGCGAGCCGTGTAAACCAATGGCTTTTCAGATTCATACATCCCGACCTGGGGATTAGTCTTGCATTATTCTGGTCGAGGAAGAGCCGGAATGCAGCCTTAAAAAAAGAAAAAAAGGAAGAAGAAAGAAACCTGAGGCTTATCAACGGACGCATCACACTGCACTCACTTGAACTTCTGAAAGAGCATCCCGGGTTGGATTATCTGCTCTATGGGCACTATCACTATCCGGTTGAAACTCATTTATCTGAAAAGGCCACCCAGGTTGTGCTGGGCGACTGGCTCACACATTTCACCTACGCAGTATTTGACGGGGAAAAATTATCCCTGAAAGAGTTCCGGGAATAATTAAAACGGGCGGCTCAATAAATTGAGCCGCCCGTTTTAATTTTATCTGGCATGTGTTATTCCGGATGAATGGCTTCTACGGGGCATACATCAGCGCATGCTCCGCAGTCGGTGCAGGTTTCAGGGTTAATCTTATAGATATCACCTTCGGAAATAGCTTCAACGGGGCATTCGTCGATACAGGTTCCACAAGCAGTGCAATCTTCATTGATAATGTATGCCATGTTTATTGAATTTACGCCTGCAAGCAGGCCTGGTTAGTAATTACGTTTCCTGCTGCAAAGATAAACATTTTTCTTAAACCCAAAATCTATCGCAATGTGAATTTTTTAACAGGGGAGTGACGGGATGCAGGATGCGGGATGCGGGATGCGGGATGCAGGATGCAGGATGCGGGATGCGGGATGCGGGATGCAGGATGCGGGATGCAGGATGCAGGATGCGGGATGCGTGGCGCGTGACTCGTACATCGTACATCGTACATCATACATCGTACATCTTACATCGTACATCGTACATCGTACATCATACATCGTACATCGTACATCGTACATCGTACATCGTACATCGTACATCGTACATCATACATCGTACATCGTACATCGTACATCGTACATCGTACATCGTACATCGTACATCGTAAATCGTACATCGTACATCGTACATCGTAAATCGTACATCGCGTAAATCGCACATCCGATATCTGCAGATAATTCTTACCTTTGCCTCTCTAAAACCACATAACGATGCCTGACACAAAAAGACACATTATTGAGAAGGAAAGCGTAGTTGTGAAGTTCGTCGGTGACTCCGGCGACGGCATGCAGCTTTCCGGATCTGTATTTTCCGATTCCGCAGCTATGGCAGGGAATGACCTCGCAACTTTCCCTGATTTTCCGGCTGAAATAAGGGCTCCTCAGGGTACCATTGCAGGTGTTTCCGGCTTCCAGGTACATATGGGCTCCGAAAAAATATACACTACCGGCGACCTCGTCGATGTTCTGGTTTGCATGAATCCTGCCTCTCTCAAATCCAACATTAAATGGGCCAGGAAAGGAGCGACAATCCTCGTCGATACCGATTCTTTTGATAATAAAGCCATCGAGAAGGCGGGGTATAAGCTGAGTCCTCTTTCCGATAACAGCCTCGAATCCTATAACCTCATCAAGGCGCCGATAACAGCCATGACAAAAGAAAGCCTGAAGGATTCAGGAATCGACAATAAAACAGCAGAGCGTTCAAAAAACATGTTCGCCCTCGGCATACTGTATTTTATTTTCAACCGCGATACAAAACTTGCTTTCGCATACTTCGAGGAGCGTTTCAAAAAGAACCCGAAAATTGTCGAGATCAACAAGATTGTGATTCAGGCCGGATACAACTATGCCGAAACCATCGAAGCATTGGAATCGGTCATCCAGGTAGGCCCTGCCAAAATGGCTAAAGGCCGTTACCGTAATATCACCGGTAACATAGCTACCGCCTGGGGCCTGCTGGCTGCCGCTGAAAAATCGGGACGCCCCCTCTTCCTGGGCTCCTACCCTATCACCCCGGCTACCGAGATCCTGATGGAACTGTCAAAACACAAATCACTGGGCGCAAAAGTATTTCAGGCCGAAGACGAGATTGCAGGTATCTGTTCGGCCATCGGCGCTTCATATACCGGTTCTCTCGCATGCACAACTACCTCAGGCCCGGGCCTCTCACTTAAAAGTGAAGCCATCGGACTAGCCCTTATAACAGAACTTCCGCTGGTCATCGTTGATGTACAGCGCGGAGGCCCTTCAACAGGACTGCCTACCAAATCAGAACAATCGGACCTGATGCAGGCTCTGTTTGGAAGAAACGGTGAAGGCCCAATTATCATTATCGCAGCCTCTACACCTGATGATTGTTTTTACAAGGCCTATATGACAGCCAAACTTTCGATGGAACATATGACTCCTGCCATCCTTCTTACCGACGGTTACCTGGGCTTCGGATCGGCACTTTTCCGTATCCCGAAAGTGAAAGACCTTCCGGCCATCAAACCACCTATTGCCGAGGCTAATGACCCCGATTACAAACCGTACAAACGTAATGCCGAAACCCTGGTCCGCCAGTGGGCCATCCCCGGTACCGAAGGCCTGCGCCACCGTATAGGCGGACTGGAAAAAGAAAACATTACCGGCGTGGTCTCCATGGATCCCATGAACCACCAGATCATGGTCGACCTCCGCGCCGCCAAAGTTGAAAAAATTGCTGATTTTATCCCCGAACAGGAAATTGACGGTGAGAAAAAAGGCGACCTTCTGGTCGTGAGCTGGGGCGGCACTTTCGGAGCTGTCCACTCAGCAGTCAAACTGGCCCAGAATGAAGGCAAAAGCATCAGCCACGCCCATTTCAGCTATATCAGTCCGCTCCCAAAAAACACCGAAAAAGTCCTAAAAAGCTTTAAGAAGATCGTTGTTTGTGAACTCAACAGCGGGCAATTTGTGAACTACCTGAGGATGAAATTCCCCATGCCGAACATCACCCAGTTCAATAAAGTTCAGGGATTACCATTCATGATCAATGAGTTAACCGATAAATTCAACCAAATCCTGGAGGAGAAATAATATGGATTTCGTAAATACAACCATTGAACGTTCCACCGTTCAATTGTCCAAAGCCGATTTTGAAAGCGACCAGATGGTAAAATGGTGCGCTGGTTGCGGCGCCCATGCCATCCTTGCCGCAGTGGAAAGAGTATTCCCTAAAATAGGTTACCGCAAGGAAAATTTCTGCATGATCTCCGGTATCGGTTGCTCATCTCGTTTCCCGTATTACGTAAATACATATGGTATCCATGGCATTCACGGTCGCGCTGCAGCCATCTCAACCGGCGTCAAAATAGCCAATCCAAAACTCAGCGTGTGGATGGCTACAGGCGACGGCGACTCACTGGCCATAGGCGGGAACCATTTCATTCACGTCATCCGCAGAAACGTAGATATTAATATTCTTCTTTTCAATAACCAGATCTACGGACTGACCAAGGGGCAGTATTCCCCGACCACCCCTATGGGCAAGGTCACCAAGACTTCCCCCCAGGGAACTATCGAACACCCTTTCAACGTGGGTGAACTCGTTATGGGAGCACAGGGTACATTCTATGCCCGCGTTCCCGACAACAACATCGGTCTGATGACCGAAGCCATGTTCGAAGCAGCCAAGCACGACGGCACTTCCATCATCGAGATCATGCAGAACTGCATCATTTTTGCCGATAAAGCGCATAACGATGTGATAGGCAAAGAACACAAAGATGAAAACATGCTTAATGTCAAGAACGGCCAGCCCATGACCTGGGGAAAGAACAACGAAAAAGGACTTATCCTCAAGGATACCTTGCTTGAGGTTGTTGAAATAGGTAAAAATGGGGTGACTGCGGATGACATCCTCGTTCACGATGCATACAGCCAGGATCCAGGAGTCCACCTGATGCTTGCAAAGCTTGCTCCTCCTCATTTCCCGATGGTATTCGGGGTGATCCGTTCTGCTATGTTCCCTACCTACGACGATATGGTGGAAGAACAGATCAAATATGCCAAGGAAACCAGCAAGATTAAAAATGTTGACGATCTGCTGAACAGTGGCGACACCTGGGAAATTAAGTAATCTACGAAATGAGACGACTAGTTTTTATTTTATCCTTTCTTCTGGCCTTAAACCAGGCAAATGCCCAGGACTGGCAATGGCTTAACCCAAAACCATATTCAAATACACTGAATGCAATTACCTTCACTGACTCGCTTACTGGCATTGCTGTTGGTAGTCAAGGTGTTATCTTGAGAACCACCAATGGAGGAGAGGCCTGGACTAGTCTTCCGATGGTGACCTTGAACAACCTGCTTTCAGTTACTTTTTCCGATGAATTTAACGGGTTTGCCGTCGGTTTATATGGTACGATGTTAAAAACGACTAACGGCGGAATGACCTGGAATACACTTGCTTCTGACATCAATAAAAATCTTGCTTCGGTCTGTTTTCTTAATGCCGACACAGGATATGCAGCAGGTGCTCAGGGTCTGATAATTAAAACTGTTGATGGAGGGGCTCACTGGAGGATCCTGGCATCAGGGGTCACGAGTGACATTAATTCACTGTTCTTTATTAATAACACTACGGCCTTTGCCACGGGCGACAATGGCATTATTCTCAGGACCGATAACGGGGGAGAAAGCTGGTCCCGGCAGATTTCCGGTAATATCGTTAAAATGAATGCCGTGTATTTTACCAATACCGACACAGGCTATATAGTCGGGGGTAGTTATCCCCTGGCATCCGACGGCATCATTCTGAAAACCGTGAATGGAGGGGCAAACTGGGAACTGAAATCATATGGTCTGAGTTTCCTCCCAATGAACATTTGTTTTACATCTACCGACACGGGCTATGTTACAGGGTACGGCGGCATCCTTAAAACCACCAATGCCGGAAACTCCTGGACCTTGATGAATACCGGTACTTCAAACCTTCTTACTTCAAGTTTCTTTACCAGCAATAATACCGGCTTTTCGGCAGGGGACATCGGAACAATTCTGAAAACCACCGATGCGGGTTTGACCTGGAGTTGCAAAACATCCGTCACAACCCAGAATCTTTTTTCGGGATTTGCTTTTTCCTCTCAGGTAATCTTCCTGGCCGGTTCCTCAGGCACAATCCTTGAGACTTCCGATGCCGGGACCAACTGGAACTTGTTGAATACAGGCACCACTGCCGATCTGAAGTCGATCTTCTTTACAAACATTATGACAGGCTATGCCGTTGGCCGGAAAGGAAGAATAATTAAAACAGCGAATGCAGGCACTTCCTGGGATACCGTGAGCTCGGGGACCAGCAATGACCTGAATGCCGTTTATTTTAATGATGCCGATAACGGTGTTATGCTGGGAAGCGGGGGCATGATACGCAAGACTTCGAATGCTGGTGCAAGCTGGACTGACTCTTATACTGGTCTTACCTCTGCCTTGAATTCCTGTTTCTTTACTGACCCCGATACAGGCTATGCCGTTGGGGCAGGCGGAAGCATTATTAAAAGCTACGACGGGGGATCAAACTGGAACCTCCTTTCATCTGGATTTACCAATGCATTGCTGTCTGTTCTTTTCAGGAATGCCGATACGGGCATCGTTACGGGAACTGCAGGCCTGATCTTGTATACAACGAACGGCGGAACTAACTGGACCCAGCTGAACCGGGTAAGCGATGAGGATCTTTTTTCTGTTTCATTTCCTTCAAGAAACATTGGATTTATTGCCGGGACCCACGGGACCATTCTTAAAACAACCGATGGGGGTGCTAATTGGTTTAATCTGTTCTCTGAAACAACCGTCGACCTTCACTATATAAGTTTTCCTGATAACCTTACAGGATATGTTGCAGGGAATACCGGAAGTATATTAAAAACCATCAACGGAGGCGTGGGAATTGAAGAGAAAAAGCCGGGGATCCTTATTAATGTGTTTCCCGATCCTGCCAAAGACCTTATCACTGTTGAGATTCCCGGTCCTGCGGCCGCTGCACTTCAAAACGGCTCTATATTTATATATAACCTGATGGGCCGGCTGATGCTTAAACAAACCGTCAGCAGCAGCAAGACCAGAATTGACATCAACTCCTTACCATCTGGCTTGTATCTGATCAGGGTTGTTCAAAATGGAGTTGCCGGTTCAGGGAAGTTCATCAGGGAATAAAGATCATTGCATTTTATCTGCAGCGCTTAAACCAAGACATCCTTTGCTTTGTCTATGATCAACCGTTACACATCTTTTATTAAAAGTAAATATCTGTTTAAAAAAACAGATCGTATCCTTCTCGCCGTTTCGGCAGGAATTGATTCGGTGGTTATGGCCGATCTGTTTCATAAAGCCTGCTTCAATTTCGGTATTGCACATTGCAACTTCGGCCTTAGAGGAAAGGAAAGTGACGGAGATGAGACGTTTACTCAGAAACTGGCCCGACAATATAAGGTTCCATTCTTTACCACTCGCTTCAACACCTCTGAGTTCGCATCCTCACGTAAGATCTCCATCCAAATGGCGGCCAGGGAACTCAGATATACATGGTTTGAAGAGATAAGGTCAGTAGAAAAGTTTGATTTTATTGCAACTGCGCATCATCTCGACGATCAGGTTGAGACTTTTCTTATCAACCTCATCCGCGGTACAGGGATATCAGGACTGCACGGTATTTCTGCAAAACAGGGTTTTATCATCAGGCCCTTGCTTTTTTTATACAGAAACGAAATTGCTGAATATGCCCGTGAAAATCGCATCACATTCAGGGACGACAGCTCAAACAGGGACGACAAATACATCCGCAACAAGATCCGACTGAACATCATTCCCCTGCTTGAGGGGATAAACCCTGATTTCCGCCAGACAATAACATCGGAAATAAAGATACTCGGGGGATGGGAAGATATAGGTAAAAAAGAAATTAAAAGAAGTCTTCCGGGCATTTTAAAACAACGAAAAGGAAACACCATTATTGAGCTCGATACCCTGAAGCAATCTCCCCATTATGAACTGATTGCCTGGGAAATTTTATCATCCTTTGATTTCAACTCTAGTGTGGTCAGTGATATCCTTGCGAATATTGATGGCAGCAGTGGCAGATCGTTTCTATCGCCAACTCACAGACTGGTAGCCGACCGCAACAGCCTGATCATCCAGCCGATAAAAACCAGCCCTGATAAAGCCGGGAGAATGATCTCAGATAAACGAAAAAATATTTCCTGGCCTGTGAAACTCAGCTTTTCGGTGCATGAAAACATACTAAACCTGCCTATTCCCCCAGGCAAAGAATTCGCCAGCCTCGACTTTGACAAACTCGTCTTCCCGCTGGAAATCAGGAAATGGAAAGCCGGTGACAGCTTTCATCCTTTTGGAATGAATGGAAAGAAAAAAGTGAGCGACCTGCTAATCGATGAAAAAGTTTCGCTTCCCGACAAAGAAAACACTTACGTTCTCTGCAGTTCCGGCAAAATCGCCTGGGTTGTAGGCCGACGCATTGACCACCGCTTCAGGCTCACTCCGAAAACAGCCAGGATTTACGCGATCTTGATGACTGATGTCTGATGGCAGATATCTGATATTCGATTTATTTCACCATTTCACCATTTCACCATTTAACCATTTAACCATTTCACCATTTCACCATTTCGCTTACCTTTGTACCCTAACATACCCAACCGGGAAACCATGAAAAAAATCCCTCTTCTTCTTTTCGCACTGGCCTTACTGCCGGCACTTGCATTCTCCCAGGTCCTTGAGCCGGTAAAATGGTCGTTTAGGCTTGAACAGACAACACCCGGTGAGGCTACTCTCCTGCTGATCTCAAATTCCGACAGAGGATGGCATACCTATTCACAGGAAGTTATTCCCGATGGACCCGTGGCCACTGAATTCACGTTCACGAAAAGCCCGGATTATGAACTTATCGGAAAAGTTGTTGAGCCTAAAGGGGTAAAAGAAAAAGACCCCCAGATGAACAATATGGTATTAACTTATTTCCCCGATAAAGCCATTTTCAGACAGAAAATAAAGATCCTTTCAAAAAAAGATTTTACGATCAAAGGCAGCGTATATTTCATGTGCTGCAACGACCGTTCCTGTATAGCCCCTACAGAAACCGAGTTCGGGTTTTCGGTCAAGGGGAATCCTGAAGCCTCCGGAGCCGTACAGGCTCAAAATGAGAAAACTACGCCTGCCATACCAGTCACAACATCCGCCGTGAACACAGCAACATCAGCCGTAGCCACAACAACTCCCGACACCTGCAAGACGACCGGTACGAAGACCTGTTGCAGTGCGACAAAAGACAGTACCACCATAGGCCAGTTCAGCTCCAGTGAGCCCGGAACCGGGGCAAACGATTCACTGCTTTTCTTTTTCCTCATCAGCTTTCTTGCCGGCCTTGCAGCGATTGTGACTCCCTGCGTATTTCCGATGATCCCCATGACCGTTACCTTTTTCATGAAAGGCGGCGAAAGCAAAGGTAAAGGTCATATGCAGGCTATAGTGTACGGCCTTTCAATCATTGTAATTTATACCGTTATCGGCACCATTGTTGCCGTCACCCTTGGGGCTAATTTTGCAAATTTCCTGAGCACACACTGGATACCCAACGTGTTTTTCTTCCTGATTTTCATGGTGTTTGCCGCATCCTTCCTGGGCATGTTCGAAATCACTCTACCCAGCTGGCTGGTAAACAAAGCCGATAAGCAGGCCGACAAAGGCGGGTATACCGGTGCATTTTTCATGGCCTTTACCCTCGTGCTGGTCTCCTTTTCCTGCACCGGCCCCATAGTAGGCGCTATCCTCGTGAAATCGGCCAGCGGTCAGATACTTCAGCCCATCATCGGGATGCTTGGCTTTTCACTGGCCTTCGCCCTGCCCTTTGCCCTCTTTGCTTTCTTCCCTTCCTGGTTGTCGGGACTACCTAAATCGGGCGGATGGCTCAACTCGGTGAAGGTCGTTCTGGGCTTCATCGAAATCGCTCTGGGCCTTAAATTTCTGAGCATTGCCGACCAGACTTACCACTGGCATATACTAGACCGTGAAGTCTATCTTGCCCTGTGGATCATTACCTTCACACTGATGGGATTATATCTTCTTGGAAAACTAAAATTCAACCATGATTCCGACCTGCCTTTTATCAGCGTTCCCAGACTGCTCATGGCTATTGTTACTTTCTCGTTTGTGGTTTACATGATCCCCGGTATGTTTGGCGCACCTCTGAAAGCCTTATCGGGTTATCTTCCCCCCGAGACTTCGCTCGATTTCGACCTCACACGTATCATCCGCGAGGAAGTCAAAGTAGTGGCCCGAAGCGGGGGTGCCGCCGAAAATCCATACACTCTTTGTGAAGAACCTAAGTATAGCAGCTTTCTGAAACTACCTCATGGGCTCGAGGGTTATTTCGACTATAAACAGGCTCTTTCATGTGCGAAAAAAGTCAACAAACCTATATTTATTGATTTCACAGGCCATGGCTGCGTGAATTGCCGCGAAATGGAAGCCAATGTTTGGTCGGCACCTCCTGTACTTAAAAGGCTTCGCGAAAAATTTATTGTCACGGCACTGTACGTGGATGATAAAACCAAGCTCCCTGCTAATGAATGGATTACAAGCAAATACGATGGTAAAGTGAAGAAATCCATTGGTAAGATCTATGCCGACCTGCAGATCTCAAGATACCATATCAACTCCCAGCCTTACTATGTGCTTCTCGACACTTCGGGAAACCTTCTGGCCCCGCCGCGTGCCTACAACCTCAAAGTGGCTGAGTTTGTGAAATGGCTTGATGGAGCGCTTGAGAACTTTCAGAAACAGCAAAAAGAATAAACCGGATGAGGAAACTGTTAAGCGTTGTATTGCTGTTAGCGTCTGCCTGTCTTACAAACAAGCTGCTGGCCCAGACGGAACCTTTTTCCCTGGTGACTGATGCGGGCCTGCCCAAACTTGCTCACAGCTGGGTGTCGTGGGGCGATTACGACAATGACGGTGACCTCGATGTGGCTATATGCGGCGACAGCGCCCTGATCCCCAAAGCATACGTGTACCGCAACGATAACGGCATATTTACCAATTCAGGCTTTGTCCTGCCCCAGCTCACCAGCGGAAATGTTGAATGGGGCGATGCCAATAATAACGGCTGGCTTGACCTGCTTATCACCGGCACGGATATCAACAGCAATGTAAAAGCCTTTATCCTTACCAACTCTGCCGGCTCTCTCAGCGCTGCTCCTGTAACTATCGCTTATGCAGTTTCTAACGGCCAGGCTCACTGGGGCGATTATGATAACGACGGATGGCTCGATATCCTTATGGCCGGTAATAATCTCTCGAAGATATTTCACAATAACGGCTCCCTTTCATTTTCAGATATCGCTGCTCCGCTTCCGGCTGTGACCAATGCCTCCTGCAACTGGGTCGACTATAACAACGACGGCCAGCCCGATGCTTTTATCTGCGGCCATGTGGACGTTGGTGATGTGTCGAAACTTTTCCGAAACGACCATGGAGCTTTTACTGAAGTCAGCACTCAGCCCATAGGCATTCCCGGGCTCAGCTATGGCAGCTCGAAGTGGGCCGACCTTGACATGGATGGCGATATGGATCTTCTGATCTCAGGCGTGGATACCGCCTATAGCTATATTCTTATCTATAAAAACATGGGCAATGATGTGTTTGAAATGATTGATAATTATACCTTCAACACGTTTTCAACCAATATGGATATTGCCGATTACGACAATGACGGACGGCCCGATTTTATTATCAACGGAAAAATCACTTCCTGCGGAGGAAGCGCCATCACTCTGCTATATCACAATGAAGGCAGCATGATGTTCAATAATCTTTATACCGACATAAGCGGTATTGCAGCTGGCGGAACAGCCTTCGCCGATTACAATAACGATGGCTTTACCGACCTGCTACTCTCGGGTACCGATACCTATGGCGAAACCGCAACCCGTCTGTACCGTAATACTTCAGGCACAACCCTGTTTTTCACCAACACTCCTCCCCTTCAACCTGCAAACCTGAGTGTACAGCAAACCGGAAATTCTGTAACACTCAGATGGAATAAAGCCTTCGATTATGAAACACCGGAAGAAGGCCTGATGTATAATATTCTTATTGGCAGCAGCCTCGACTCAGCCGACGTTTTCAGCCCCATGTCCGACTGCTCAACAGGATTCCGCAGAATTGCCTCCACCGGCAATACCAACCAGGATACTAGCTGGACCATCAGCGGCCTTGAGCAGGGAACCTATTACTGGAGGGTTCAGGCTATCGACAACGGCTTTATGCCTTCGGAGTTCGCCCCCGTTCAGTCCTTTGCCTTCACCCCCACCGGAATCCCTAAAAACAGTAATTCCGAACTCACGGTCTATCCAAATCCCTGCAACGATAAGCTGTTCATTAAAAATCCAGCGTCTGCCGATGCAATGGTCTCAATCTATGACATCCGTGGTGTCCTGCTTATTAACTGCCACACGGCGGATGGCATCGACGTTTCAAAACTTCCTTCAGGACTTTATTTTGCACGAATCCAGACTAACGCCCATGACTATCATAGCACGTTCATGAAGAGATGACCGATATCAGATAAATTTCACCATTTCACCATTTCACCATTTCACCATTTCACCATTTCACCATTTGTTTACCTTTGCCTTTACATCTAGTTTAAGAACCCCATGGACCCATTCTCATATCTCAACAACCTCGACACTGCCGTGATGGAGGAACTCTTTGAGAAATACCGCGAAGATCCTGCATCGGTCGACGAATCATGGCAGAAATTCTTTGAAGGATTCGAATTCTGTCAGAAAAATTATAAGGCCGAAGCAGGTGAAGCATACCTGTATCCCAATGAATTCAAGGTAATGAACCTGATTACGGCCTACCGCCAGAGAGGTCACCTTTTTACCAAGACCAACCCTGTTCGTACCAGGCGAAAATATAGTCCTACCCTCGACGTAGAGAATTTTTCTCTTGGCAAGGACGACCTGCTGAAGCATTTCCAGGCAGGCAAGGAACTCGGTCTGGGTAACGCGAAGCTCAGCGACATCATCGCCCATCTGCAGAAAACGTATTGCGAATCAGTTGGCATAGAATATTATTATATCCGCAGACCCGAAGTGGTAGAATGGTTTATCTCGAAAATGGAGCCAGGACAAAATACTCCGGCTTTTTCGATTGCTGAAAAAGGCCTTATCCTCAGAAAACTTGCCGAGGCGGTGCTTATGGAAAAGTTTATCCACAAGAAGTTTCCGGGTCATAAGAGCTTCTCGCTTGAAGGCGTTGAATCTCTGATTCCTGCCCTGGATTCCGTAATAGGGAAAGGGGCGGAACTCGGGGTCACAGAATTTATTCTGGGCATGGCTCACCGCGGAAGGCTAAACGTGCTTGGAAACATTATGCACAAACCTTTTGAACAGATATTTTCTGAATTTGAAGGGAAGGAATACAGCGACGACGAACTGCTGGGTGATGTAAAGTACCACCTGGGCTTTTCGACGACGGTAGCGGGTAACCGGGGGCAGCAGCTGAACCTCACGCTTTGCCCTAACCCCTCGCATCTGGAAGCTGTTGACCCGGTGGTTGAAGGGCTTGCACGCGGACGAATCGATCGTGCCTATGATGGTGATAACTCCAGGCTTGTTCCCATTCTTATCCATGGCGATGCCTCCATATCGGGCCAGGGTGTGGTGTATGAAACTACTCAGATGGCCGACCTTGACGCCTATAAAACCGGGGGAACCATACACCTGGTCACCAATAACCAGATCGGGTTTACCACGAACTATCTCGACGGAAGGTCCAGCGTATACTGTACCGACGTGGCAAAAACTATTCAGTCGCCGGTATTCCACGTGAATGCCGATGATGTGGAAGCCGTTGTATATACGGTAAGGCTTGCCATGGAATTCCGCAACCAGTTCCATAAAGATGTATTTATAGACCTTCTGGGATATCGCAAATTCGGGCATAACGAAAGCGATGAACCGCGGTTTACACAGCCTGTTCTCTATAAAATAATCGAAACTCATCCCGATCCGCTGGAGATCTATATCCAGAAGCTGGAAGATGAAGGAACAGCGGTGAATTTCGACATTCCCGAGATGCGAAGCGAAATAAACGCCTCGCTTGAGCGGGCTTTCCAGTCGTCGAAAAACATCGAAAAAGCTGATATCACGCCCTTCCTTGGCCCACTGTGGAACGACATCCGCAGAGCTGTACCTGAAGATTTTAACAGCTCCCCTTCCACGGCCATATCAGAGACTACTTTAAAGGAAATAGGCGACAAGCTGACCTTTCTCCCCCCGGGGGTGAATTTTTTTCGTAAAATAGTGAAGCTGCAGGAAGACCGAAAGGCTATGCTCGAAGGCGAAGGTCGGCTCGACTGGGCCATGGGCGAACTACTCGCTTATGGCAGCCTGCTGGGCGAAGGCCATCCGGTGCGAATCAGTGGGCAGGACTCGCAGCGGGGAACGTTTTCGCACCGTCATGCTGTACTTACGGTGGAAGATTCTGAAGAAAAGTTTATCCCCCTTGATCATATCAGCGAGAATCAACCGCCTTTCAGGGTGTATAACTCCCTGCTTTCAGAATACGGGGTGCTGGGGTTTGAATATGGTTTTGCTTTCGCTACACCCGGGGGACTAACAATCTGGGAAGCCCAGTTCGGCGATTTCAACAATGGCACTCAGGTGATCATCGACCAGTATTTAAGCAGCGCTGAGGATAAATGGAAAGTCATGAACGGGCTTGTTCTGCTTTTGCCCCATGGTTATGAAGGCCAGGGTCCTGAACATTCAAGCGCCAGGCTGGAACGTTTTCTTACTCTTTCGGGCCATTATAACTGGCAGATTGCAAACTGCACAACACCTGCCAACCTCTTCCATATACTTAGAAGGCAGCTTATGCGGGGGTTCCGTAAACCTCTGGTGATTTTCACACCAAAAAGCCTTCTGAGGCATCCTCTCTGCGTTTCAAAAATCAAAGATTTCACTCAGGGTGGTTTCATGGAAGTCATTGCCGATACAATGGTCGATAAAAACATGGTCACCAAACTGGTCTTCTGCTCTGGTAAAGTGTATTACGACATCATCGAAAAGCGCAGCCAGCTTGGAATACAGAACGTGGCGGTGATTCGTCTCGAACAGCTCTACCCCCTGCCTGAGAAAAGACTGACTGAAGTCATGGCAATGTATCCTAATGCGAATCATTTCGAATGGGTTCAGGAAGAACCTGCCAATATGGGCGCCCTGAACTATATCATTCAAAATATGCCTAAACTTAAACTTGATTTTGTTGCCCGGCCACCCAGCGGAAGCCCTGCTACAGGCTCATCTCAGCTTCATAAGGTACAGCAGAATCTTCTGGCTGAAAAAGCTCTCGGTAAATGCACTTGTGAATTTGCATATGGCAGTTGCAGATTGAATTGTGCCCAGAAATGATTCTATTTCTTTGAATCAGCTTCATTATGTATTATCTTAGCATTTCAAAAACGAAAAAGCTATGAAAAAATTATACATTTTTCTTCTAATCTGCTCACTTCCTGTAAGCATGAGCTATGCACAGTATGCCAAAGCCGATATGTCGGCCATGGACAAGAAGTATAACCCCAGCAGCAATTCCAAATCCCGGAATTTTTCTGTTACCAGTCAGGGATTTGTGAATACGCCATCCGCAGACCTTAAATGGAGAGCCTTAGTGAATCCTGTACCCATATACCATTCTACTGAGAAGAACGAGGAAGTTGAAAGACTAAAAGCTGAACGCTTGCAGCAGAAGATGGCTTCCCTTAACCAAAAATCTTCATATGAAGAAAACTCCTCTTCAGGAGCTATTCCACAGGTTGGGGCTAGCTTTGTTGGAAACCATTGCAACGGAAGTTCGCCTCTTGATAATTCCATGGCAATCTCTAACGGTGGTATCATTATCAGTGTAACCAACACCATCATTTTTTACACGAACAACCAGGGCGCTAACCTGTATTATAATGACCTCATCAGCTTCATCAACGACCCTGACATTCAGGGCGTTTGTGACCCGGTAGTAATTTACGACGAAGTTGCCGACCGATTTATTTTCTTCTGCCAGGTTTCTCCACTGAACCCTGCTACATCAAAACTGCTCATCTTCTTCTCAAAGACCAGCAATCCGGCCGACGGATGGTATTATTACAAACTCAGCGGCAACCCGCTTAACGATGATAGTTCATTCGATTACCCGAAACTTGCTTATTCAAACAATGAACTGTATATCACAGGGAACCTCTTTTATTTCGCCACTGGAAAATTCAACCAGGCTGTGATCTACCAGATCACCAAAGGCCCGGCATACAGCGGCGGCAATATGAATTTCACTGTATGGAACCAGATCGACGGCGCCCCGTTCACCGTTTGCCCTGTTTCTTACGGACAACAAGGTAGTTACGGCCCGGGTTGTTATATGGTCGCAACTTCTTCCTCTGATGACAATACGGTTAAATTTTATAACCTGACCAACGACCTGTCGACCGGCCTTGCAGAGTTGAAATATTATTCCATCAGCACCACTGGATATACGGTTGCCCCGGATGCACTGCAGATGGGAACTTCAACAAAACTTAACACCAACGATACACGTACGCTGAGCGGATTTTATCTTGACAAAATGATACATTTCGTATTCAATTCAATGTACGTAAACAACTACTGCGGCCTCAACTATAACAGGCTTGACCTCAATTCAGGAGCCAATACTTCTATGGTTTTTGGGCAGGATGGTTCTGACTATTGCTTTCCGGCAGTTGCCTCAAGCGGCATTAGCGCAACCGATAAGGCTGTGATGATCGGATTTCAACGGTCAAACACAACCTCTTACCCTTCGATCCGCGTGGTGAGTTGTGATAATAATGGCGCCTGGTCATCGTCGGTCGAAGTAAAAGCAGGTGATGGTTTCGCGTTTTATACAGGTGATCCTGAACGCTGGGGCGATTATTCGGGAATGTGCCGCAAATACAATTCATCCGTTCCAACGGTTTGGATGAGCGGAGCATATGGAGGAACAGACAATAAATGGGATTCATGGATTGCCGAAGTAATAGACAATTCAAACGGCATTGCACCAGGAAAGGAGGAAAAACCTGCCGTTACCGTATATCCCAACCCGGTGATTGATATTTTTTCGCTTGAATTTTCGCTTCCCGAAGCCGCCCCTCTTGTTGTAAAGATCATGGATATGAATGGCAAGCTGGTAAAAAATCTTTATGAGGGCAAAGGATACCAGGGAAAGAATGTTCTCACGTTTAACAAAGCAAACCTTAAAACAGGCATCTATTTCATCACGCTGATGTCGAATGAAACTATTTTGAAAAATGAGAAGATCATCATTAATTAAACTCATTGCATTGGTTCCTTTCCTGCTTTTCTGCACTACTAAAAATGCCCAGCATTCTGGTACCGCAGCAAAGCAGGGAGAGGTCCGGCCTGACACGTCAAAAAAATCTGCCCCAAAAGAATATAATCAGCAGATTATGAACAATTCAGCTGACCAGAAGACCGTTGATTCATTAAAGAATATCAGAGCGAAGGATAAGAAAATTTATGGCAATTGAGATCAAAGTACCCAGTCCGGGTGAATCCATAACCCAGGTTCAGTTGGCTAAATGGCTTGTGGCCGAGGGTGAACAGGTTGAGAAAGACCAGGAAGTGGTTGAGATAGACTCCGACAAAGCTTCATTTCCCGTGGCCGCGCCCGAAGACGGGATCATTAGGTTGAAAGCTGCCGAAGGTGATGATGTCGCTGTTGGAGCGGTAATTGCAATAATCGAACCATCGGCAGCTTCAGGCAAACAGCCAAAGAAACCGGAAGATGCCAGACCGAAACAAATTGCGCCACCAGTCAATCCAGGAGAACAGAATAAACTGCATGCCTCTCCTCTCGCAAAAAAGATCATCGAAGAAAAGGGAGTGAACGCACCCGAAATATCAAAGGCTTTTCCGGGTAAAAAAATTACCCGTTCTGATGTGGAGGATTTCGTGAAAGGCAGGAAGACCGCTGTTCTGCCCTCCGCCTTTGGCAATTCCCGAAAAGAAGAAAGAAAAAAACTCACCACGCTGAGGTTAAAACTTGCAGAAAGGCTGGTCGCCGTCAAAAACCAGACCGCCATGCTCACTACCTTCAACGAGATCAACATGACCGCTACACTTAAGCTGAAAGATACGTACAGCGAAGTATTCAAACAAAAATACGGTGTGGGTATCGGGCTGATGTCGATGTTTGCAAAGGCTGTTACTATTGCACTTCAGGATTTTCCGCAGGTGAACAGCATGATCGATGGGGACGAACTGGTAAGTCCGAAGTATGTAGATATCGGCATTGCAGTAAGTGCACCCAAAGGGCTGGTGGTTCCCGTGATCCGCAACGCTGAATCGCTAAGTCTGGCTTCATTGGAGAAAAAAGTAAAGGAATATGCCGTGAAAGCCAGGGAGAATAAGCTCACTATCGATGAAATGAAAGGCGGCACTTTCACCATTACCAACGGGGGTGTTTTCGGCTCCCTGATGTCGACTCCTATTCTGAACCCGCCCCAGAGTGCAATCCTTGGTATGCACAAGATCATGGACAGGCCGGTTGCAATTGACCGGCAGGTGGTGGTGGCGCCGATGATGTACATTGCCCTTTCGTACGACCACCGCGTAATCGACGGTCGCGAATCGGTTGGTTTTCTGATCAAGGTGAAGGAACTTATCGAGGATCCGTTGAAAATGCTCGCGATCGGAGAAGACCCGCTCACTCATCTGCTCGACTTGTAATACTTCAGTAATCATGAGAAAAATCGTTGATTTCCTTGTAATAGGCTCTGGTATTGCCGGCTTATCTTTTGCACTCAAAGTGGCAAAACACGGCAAGGTCTGCATACTGACGAAGTCGAAAATGGACGACACGGCCACAAGCTGGGCCCAGGGCGGGATTGCGGCGGTGATGTATACTCCCGACTCGTACGAGAAACACATCCAGGATACCCTGATCGCGGGCGATGGCCTCTGCGATGAACATGTTGTGAGGTTTACTATCAGCGAATCGACAGAGCGGATCAGGGACCTGGTTCGGTGGGGAGCCAAATTTGACAAGACTAAATCGGGAAAATTTGACCTGGCCAAGGAAGGCGGGCATTCCGAGTACCGTGTGCTGCACCACAAGGACAAGACCGGAAGAGAGATCGAAGATACCCTTCTCGATCAGGTAAAACGTCATCCGCATATAGAGATTCTTGAAAACCATTACACCGTTGACCTGATCACCCAGCACCACATGGGGATTGAAGTGAATAAAAAGACCAGCGATATTACTTGTTTTGGTGTTTACGTTATTGATCCGCGTACCAGGCTGGTAAATACCATACTTTCAAAAATTACCCTGGTCGCAACCGGCGGAGCTGGCAACGTGTATACTAACACCACCAACCCTCTGATCTCTACCGGCGATGGCATCGCTATGGTTTACAGGGCGAAGGGAACGGTGGATAATATGGAATTTATACAGTTTCATCCGACATCGCTTTACTATCCCGAAGAGAAGCCGGCTTTTCTCATTTCTGAAGCGGTAAGAGGTTTTGGAGCCATCCTCAGGACCCGTGAAGGCAAGGAGTTTATGTACAAATACGACTCCAGGCTTGAACTGGCCCCCAGAGATATCGTGGCTCGCGCCATCGACAACGAGATGAAGATAAGCGGAGATGATTATGTATGTCTCGATTGCCGCCATCTTCCAAAGAATGAACTGATCAGCCATTTCCCGACTATCTATGCAAAATGCCTGAGCGTGGGAATCGACATGACCAGGGATATGATCCCGGTAGTGCCCGCAGCTCATTACACATGTGGCGGCATCCGTACTGATGAGTTCGGCCGCAGCAGTATTCATAACCTTTACGCTTCCGGTGAATGTGCCTCAACCGGCCTTCACGGCGCCAACCGGCTTGCCTCGAACTCCCTGCTGGAATCTCTGGTATTTTCACAACGTTCAAGCGTGGATGCTATCAGTAAAATTAATTCCATAAGCATACCTGATGGAATTCCCGACTGGAACGCTGAAGGTACGGTGCTGAACGAGGAAATGGTGCTGATCACACAAACCCTGAAAGAGGTTCAGAGCATCATGAGCAATTATGTTGGCATCGTAAGGTCTAACCTGCGACTGCAGCGTGCACAGGACCGGCTGGAGATCCTTTACCGGGAAACAGATGAGCTTTACAACAGGTCAATCCTGACAAGAAAAATATGCGAGGTCCGAAACCTCATCAATATAGGGTATCTTATCATTAAAGCTGCAAGGGCAAGACATGAAAGCAGGGGATTGCATTATTCCCTTGATTATCCCAGGGTCTCGGAAAGAAAATAGTCGCGCTTCATCACCATTTTGAAAACAAATACAAAGTTACTATGGCTCTGATCAAAGCCGTTAAAGGTGTTCTCCCAAAGTTCGGAACGAACTGCTTCCTGGCCGATAATGCCACGATAACAGGTAACGTGGTGATGGGCGATGACTGCAGTGTGTGGTTCAATACAGTGATCAGGGGAGATGTGCATGATATCCGTATCGGCAATAACGTAAATGTTCAGGATGGGGCTATCATCCACTGCACTTATCAGAAATGGCCCGTCACTATCGGGAACAACGTTTCTATCGCACACAATGCCATCATTCACGGATGTACGATTCACGATAATGTGCTGATCGGTATGGGAGCAATCATTATGGACGGGGCTGTGATCAACAGCAACTCGATAGTCGGAGCCGGGGCGCTGGTGACCGAAGGAACCGTGGTGGGGTCAGGATCTGTATGGACCGGGGTCCCTGCCCGCAAAGTAAAGGATATCGACCAGGCTCTCCTCGAAGGCCAGGTGAACCGGATCACGAAGAATTACAACAGGTATGCTTCCTGGTACGACGACGACCCTTCGTGCTGGAAATAAAAAACCCGGAATGAACCGGGCTTATCAGATATCTGATATTGGATATCGGATTTAATTTGTTATTCCAAGTTTCTTCTTCACCAGGGGCATTACATCGTCGGAAGGTTCGCTGTAAAGAACCACATCTTCAATGGAGTTGATAACATAGGTATACTTATTCTCTTTGGCAACTTCCTTTACGGCAGCTTTTGCCTTTTCAATAAAAGGCTGAACAAGTTCCTGCTGTTTTGCCTGCATATCAGTCTGTGCTTTCTGCTGGAAGGCATCGATACGGGCCTGGAGGTCCTGAAGTTCTTTCTCTTTGGTTTGTTTAATCAGATCAGACATAGTAGCCGACTGTGACTGATAGTCCATGTACTTATTTTCAAATTCCGATTTCATGGCATCCATCTGGTCTGTAAGTGTTTTCTGATATACCTGGAGCTTAATTTTAACGGAATCAATACCAGGCATGGCCTGAAGAAGGGTATTGAATTCAACGTGCCCGATCTTAATTGTATTCTGAGCCTGGGCAAAGGCTGACATAAAAATAACTAGTGCAACAACGGCAAAAATCTTTGCTAACTTTTTCATCTTGTGCTATTAAATGGTTTATACTCTGATTGGGACTGCAAAATTATTAAATTTTCGTGAAAGTCAAACTATTAAGCCATACCTTATTTTTTTCCGGCAGGGTTTTGTGGTGTTGGCTGGCCGCCTCCGCTGTTCTCAGCAGGTTTGCTTGTAGCCTTGCCCTTGCGTCCTGATAAGCTGGCCCCCAGTTTGTCGAGAACATCATCGCTTACGTCATACTTGGGATTTGCGAATAGTATGGAAAGGCTGCCACCCTTGTCGAAGATCACGGCATAATTATTACCGGTTGCAATCTCCTGAATGGCGTTGTATATCTTCTCCTGAATAGGTTTTACAAACTCCTGCCTTTTTTTGAACAGGTCTCCGTCTTTTCCGAATCTTGTCCTCTGCAGTGATTTTGCTTCCTTCTCGGCATCAATGATCTCCTGCTCCTTTTTCTTTTTCATATCTTCAGGAAGAAGAACCGCCTGAGCCTGGAATTCCTTGTACATTTTGTCTACATCAGCAAATTTCGCATCGATCTCCTTCTGATACTGGTTACTCAATTCCTCAAGCTGGGCCTGAGCCTCTGCGAATTCAGGAATGTTATCGAGGATGTACTGGCTGTCGACATACGCAAATTTCTGAGCCTGGCTGCTGAGCGATACCAGCAGAAAAAACGCAATTGCTATTAGTGCTGACTTTTTCATATATAAGGTATTAATTTTTTATCGTTATTTCACCATTTCACCATTTAAATTAGTCAAGCGATGAATTGATCGAGAAATGGAACTGACTGCCATTTGACCCCGGAGCATTCGGGACCTTGTCGAGACCATACCCCCAGTCAAGGCCCAATAAACCAAACATCGGCAAAAACACCCTAACCCCAACGCCTACCGAACGATATACGTTAAACGGATTGAACTCCTTCCACGCTGACCAGTCGTTACCTGCTTCCAAAAAGGTAAGTGCATAAATCGTTGCAGACGGATTCAGTGAGATAGGATACCGTAGTTCAAGGGTATATTTCGTATAGCATACTCCCCCCAAAATCGTATTGGGGTAACCCGGGGTAAGGGAGTTGTTAACATAACCTCTCATCCCGATCAGTTCCCTGCCGTCCATGTTGTTATATCCTGAAAGACCATCTCCCCCCAGATAAAACCTTTGGAAAGGGGTAATGCCAAGGTCATAGTCGTATGCTCCCAGCACTCCAAACTGAACTCTTGGTGTGAGTACCAGTTTCTGGATCAGGTTGATATACCAGGCTCCTTTGAATTTGAATTTCCAGAACTCAACCCATTTATATTTCTCATTTACCGTCATTGTTTTGTAGTCCACATTTCCCCTGAAAAGAGAATACGGGGGAGTAACTTCACCGGTGATTGCAAATTCGGAACCACTCCTGGCAAAAATCGGGGCATCCACACAATTTCTTGAAAGTACTACTGAAAAGCTTAAGGCATTATAAGTACCATTGCCTCCACCAAATGAGAAAATAGATGAATAATTCTGGGTGGTATATTTATTATAATTAAATGACTCGTACAGGGTAAAATAGTTATCAGGCCATTTCAGCTGGGAACCTAGCCCGATAGATACCCCATCTATCTTGAAAAAGCCAAACAAAGGATCGTCGTTGGCAAGGCCGTTAGTATAGCGTGAATGCACGTATGAAAGGCTTAAAGCCAGAGGTTTCTTGCCACCAACCCAGGGTTCTGTAAATGAAAATGAATAACTGTAATATCCTTTCCCGTATGTCTGAAACCTCACGCTGAGTTTTTGTCCGTCGCCCGCGGGAATCGGTCTCCAGGCTTTCAGGTTGGTTATGTTTCTGAGCGAGAAATTGTTGAACGACAGGCCAAGAGTGCCGATAATCCTTCCATATCCCCAGCCGCCTGAGAGTTCAATCTGGTCGGCCGAGGTTTCCTCAACCCCGTATTCGATGTCAACCTGGCCTGCATCGGGTTTGGGATTCACATTCGGGCTCAGTTTTTCAGCATCAAAATATTTTAGCTGAGCTAACTGGCGCTGGGAACGAATCAGGTTATCACGACTGAATAACTGACCCGGCCGGGTCTGCACTTCCCTAAGTGCAACATGGTCGTTGGTCTTGGTATTTCCCTTTACTGTTACTTTGTTGATCGTTGCCTGAGGCCCTTCATGCATTCGGATCTCCAGGTCTATTGAATCATTCTCTACTCTCACCTCAACAGGAACCACATCGAAAAACAAGTATCCGTCGTCCATGTAAAGCGAACGGATATCTGCCCCGTTCGGATTATAAGATAAGGCCGTTTCAAGCGATTCCTGGTCATATACATCACCCTTTTTCAGTTTAAGGAAGTGACTCAGCACATCGGAAGTATACTTGGTATTTCCTACCCAGCTGATATTACGGATATAGTATTTAGGACCTTCTTCTACCCAGATATCAACATTAATCGAGCTTTCATCAAATTTCGAAATAGAATCTTTTATGATCCTGGCATCACGGTATCCGAGAGAGTTATAGCGTTTGATGAGGTTCTGCTTGTCTTCCTCGTAATCTTCGGGAATGAATTTCGACGATTTGAATATTCTAAGCCGCACATTATCAATCCCCTGTTTTTCAACATCATTGGCGATTTCTGTAAAATCGAGCGTAGCCGCGTGATATCCCGCGTCGACCAGCATCCCGCTCAAATTGTTCATCGGATTGAATAAGCTTTTTTCCTTGGTCTTTTTCATCGCAGACATCGCAACTTCATTGTTGATCTGAGTATTGCCATGCAGAGTGATATCGTAGATTTTAACTCTCTCGTTCTTATTAATATTGATGAACAATACAACATCATTAGCAGCGGCCGTGTCTTTCTTTTGCTGGACATTGATCTGAACATTCAGAAAACCTTTGTCGGTATAATATTTTCTGATGATGTTCTTGGTTTTCAGAATCATATTATCAGTAACATATTCACCCTTTACCAGCCTGATCTTCTCGCGGATCTCATCGGCATCTGATTTTTTTATCCCGTTGAACTGGAATTTCGACAGCCTTGGACGTTCTTTCATCCATATATCGAGAAAAATCTGGTTATCCACGATTTTGGTGACGGATATCTGGATATCCTCAAAAAGGCCCTGTTCCCATAGTTTCCTCACGGCGCCGGTGATCTTGTCGCTGGGGACCTTTATTTTTTCACCTACGGTGAGCCCCGACAACATGATAAGGACATTACCGTCAAGGTAGCGCACACCGCTCACGGTGATCCCTCCTATAGTAAATTCTTTCGGGTTGGTGTAGTCCACACCGGTCTGCTGGCCGATAGTAATCTGGGCCCTGGACAAAGGCACGAGTAATATGAGTAGCAGGAAGAGAATCAAAAATCGTTTATCCATCCTATCGCCTATGCATTTTTTGTTCGAGTTTATTGATCTGTTCGCTGGTCATTCCAAATCTTCTTTCCCTTTGCTGAAAATCGACAATTGCAGCATAAAAATCCTCCCTGGAAAAATCAGGCCATAATACAGGAGTGAAATATAATTCGGCATAGGCTATCTGCCACAGCAGGAAATTACTGACCCTGAATTCGCCGCTGGTCCGGATAAGTAATTCGGGTTCGGGAATATTTCGTGTTGTGAGGAATCGCGTAAAAGAGAGTATGTCTATATTTTCTATTTCCAGTTTGCCTTCCCTGACTTCATTTACAATTGATTTGACTGCTTCAATAATCTCCCACCTGGAGCTGTAACTGAGCGCTAATACAAGCGTGAGGCCTGTATTGCCCGAGGTGGTCTTGATAGATTTCATCAGCTCCCTGCGGCTTCCTGCAGGAAGGCTCTCGAGGTTACCGATGGCTTCCAGCCTGATGTTGTTCTTCATCAGGGTGTTCATCTCTTTGTGCAGTGATTTCACCAGGATGCGCATCAAAGCGTCAATTTCATATTTGGGGCGGTTCCAGTTTTCAGTAGAAAAAGCATACAGGGTAAGGTAAGCTAATCCAAGTTCTGCCGCGGCTTCTACTGTATTCCTCACCGAATCCACTCCCCTTTCATGGCCGAGAGTACGCACAAAACCCTGCTTCTTGGCCCAACGCCCGTTACCATCCATGATAATGGCAACGTGAGCTGGCAGCTTGCTAAGGTCAATCCGGTCTTTTAAACTCGCCTGGGCCATGGTTCCTTTAATGTTCTAAATCCCTGCAACGCTTGCGCGACACAAGATTAAATTTATAAGTAAGCGTTATACCACTGAATGAATACCAGTCATTATTTCTTGGATTCCCTCTCTCCATGCCGGGGTCATAGCTCCTGGTCGGGTCGGAAAGTAAGCGTGATGGATCATCCTTGTTGATTGTTGATCCGACCATGTAATAGGTCGTACTCACGTCATCAAGATAATCGGTAAAGGTTTTGTGCATCTCCCAGAAAACCGCCAGGCCAAGCCTGCGGGCAAGGCTGATCTTCACTCCAAGTCCAAATGGTATCCCGAAAGAATAAGTTTTATAGGGTGTCCTTCCCTGGTACCCCACGTTTTGCCCTTCTGTTCCAATGGTTTGCAGCGAAACGCCCCCATTTTGAGGGTTAAAAAGGAAAAAAGAAAATCCCGCGTAAATATAGGGAGATATCCAGTTCTTGCGGCTTCCAACATAAAAATCGAAGAAGTTAAATTCAGCTACGGCCGAAATATCAGTCACGGGACTTGAAAAGGAAAGATCCCTTTCGGGCAGGAATTTCGACTGTGTTGAATTACCCTTGACATTCCCCCGGTACGCACTAAGCTTCACCGCCCAGCGATCGTTGATATTATACCTTGCAAGAATACCATAAGCTATATTATAATTCATAAATTGTTTACCGGGATTCAGGTCTCCAAGGTAATACATACCCCCGCCATAGAGTCCGGCCTCCATGCTCTGGCCGGAGATGTGACCTCCAGTCATACAGAATATACCGACAGCCAGCATTTGTAACCATCCTCGCAGTGAGGATGGCCAGCTTTTTTCTGTCCGCATTTCTCCAGGTAAAAATATCATGATTTTCAACAATCTATTTAAACGTAAAAAGATCGGCTTTATTGGATGAGCGATGTGAAGATTTAAATCTAATTCCGAACATCAAGCCCCCAGTTTAATTTATCCCTCAATGTATTGAAAAACGATGCATTACGCAGCCTCAGAAGATTAACCTTGAATCCCGCTTTCCTGATCACGAGTTCAACAGGGTTTTCAACCTCCTGAATACGGGAATCAAGGCTCACGAAAAAAGGTGTCTTTTCTCCGCCGATCCGGATTCTGATCTCAACATCATCTCTTATGACCACGGGCCTTACAGTAAGGTTATGGCTCGCGATAGGAGTAATTACAAACGAACCTGCATCCGGTGCGATGATAGGCCCGTTACAACTCAGCGAATAAGCTGTAGAACCCGTAGGAGTTGAAACAATAAGGCCATCAGCCCAGTATGAATTCAAAAAATCGTCGTTAACCCGGGCATGGATCGTAAGCAATGACATAGGTTTCGCCTTGGATACCGTAAGCTCGTTCAAGGCAAAATTAAACGGCAGGAACAAACCGTTCGAGGTCTCCAGTTTCAGCAGAGTACGCTGGTCAATATCGTATTCAGAAGCAAGGATGGCGTCGAGGGCCGGAATTATCTGTCCCTTCGAAATACCCGACAGAAAGCCAAGCCTACCCATATTGATACCATTGAGCAAAATCCCGGAATCTCCCACAAGAGTCACTGCGTCAAGCATTGTGCCATCACCTCCTATCGAAAATAAAATGTCGGCCCTGCCCTGGATCTCAGCCTGGGTAGAAAAAAGCAAAGGTTGGTCGGCAAAATGCAGCTTTCCACCTATAGCCCTGAAAAACGGCTCATAAAAATACAGCTGCCCGGCATTCCCAAGCTTATCAACAAGAGTCTGCAATATCGGTAAAACCGTCTCTGCAAGATGTTTTCCGTAAACGGCAAAGGTCATCAGAATGGCTGAATTTTAAACAGTGTGCAAAGATACGGGAAAAAGGGATTCAAAAAACCCCTAGATTGGGGCAATAAAATGAATGTAAACGCCAGCTTGGCCCATGAGATTCATGGCTCCTTCCACGCCGATCACCACATCGTAATATGTAGTAAAATCCAGTCCCAGCCCATACCCTAACATAAACGCGTTCTGCAGGGAATTAAAGGGGATACACACATTGTTGAGCCCATAGGCCTGCTGACGGTAAGCATATACATAACCCATATCTACAAACACGTTGGCATAAAGCGCCAGGGGGATGGTGTTGAACTTGGGAGTGTTGATAAAATTAATTTTTTCGACCCTCTCGGGAAGTATTGCGAACTTGAAATTATTTTTACAAAGAAGATAATGCTGTCCGTCAACGACATAGTACTCATATCCCCTTACATACTCACGGTTGTAACCCAAGCCCTTTTGCAGATAATAGGGTTGCTGCGCCTCCAGACTCATCTTGCCCAGGAGTGAAAAAGCATAATACCAGCGCTGCCGCAACTGTAAATACTCGCGGAAAAGCGATTTGATATACGTATTATGTGCAAACCGGTAGGGCATACTATGGTTGAATTCCACATCAAAATACCATCCTCTGAGAGGATAGAATTGCACATCCCTGTGATCGTTCTTGTACTGGTACCATAAACTTGTAAAATTCTGATTGTTGTTGTAAGTCAGAGAGAAACCCGGGACATGCAGCAGGGTATCCTCGAGATAATAATGGCTGTAAGCGAGCCTGAACGTGTGTATCACATAGATATTCGGCCTGAGCAACAGATCCCCGAAAGCAAACGACAGCTGTTTCGGATAAGAAGCTGTTCCATTGTAGTATGACGGCTGATTATTAATAGTCTGGACAGCCACCTGGCGGTTCAGATCCAGATCGGCCCCGAATATAATACCCAGGGTTTGCTTTTTATTTACATAGGGAATCTTATAAGTAAAACCATACTTCTGGTTGAACCCGAAATGAGTAATGATCTTCAGTGTTTCATTCCTGCCTCTAACATTGTTCAAGGTAAAATCAACGCCATAGGTAAGCATGCTCCAGTTAAAGGTCTGCAACCAGGCATTGATATTCTGGTCAGAAAGCTGGAAATAAGGTATAGGCCAGACATACCAGCGTTCGATGACCTCGATATTTAAGTTCATCCTGTTTGTTACGGAATCGATCACCGTGTCGAGGGTCACAAAATTGAACAGCCTGGTGTTGAAAATATTCTCCCTGGCATGATTGAGTATTTGTGGCATGTGTGCTTTTTGAAGCGTATCCCCTTCTTTTATTTTTAATTCACGGAGGATGACATTCCTGTGAGTGATACGGTTTCCCGAAATCCCTATTTTACCTGTTATCACATAGGGATCCTGGGCTCTCAGGGAGGTTGAAGATACAAGAAAAAGCAGTACCATGGCCTGTTTCAGCAAGCGGCTCACAGCTGTCGCCGGCCATCCCATAAATCAGATATTTAGGTAATTCATCAGAGAATCGAATCGGTCCTGCAAACTGTCGCCGAAGGAATCCTCCTTCGACCAGCTGGCTTTTACCAGATAATTGTACCGGTAAAAAGTCTGGAGTATTGAACCTATATCAACACTGTTCACCTTGATGGTAATATCAAGTTTCGTGGAATCGGGATGTGAAGTGATATAAAGGCTGAGTATTTTGGCATCGTTCGATTCCACGATCCCGGCAATTTCGGTAAGCACATAATCTTTCTGATTTACTTCAAGTACTATAATACCCCCCGGGATGTTCAGGGAGGCAATAGCTGAAAGTTTTTGAACAAGCGAACCAAGGGTGATTGCACCCAGGTATTGGTTTTTTTCATTCAGAACAGGCAGCACGCTGAGTTTTTGTCCCGACATCACAAGCATGGCGTCATACACATGCTGATGTTCATAAATGTAGGGCCTGCTGATCGAGAACCGGCTGTCCCAGATAGCTTCATCAAACTGTCCCCGGTTATAAATATCCGAATCGCAAATCAGACCTAACAACTCAAGCTGACTTACAACAGGAAGTTGTGAAACACGCAGTTCATCCATCAGCCCCAGGGCATCCGAACCTTTATCGGAAGGCCTCAGCGCGATCACATTATCGCTTATCAGGTCTTTAGCTATCATTGAGGATGCTAAGATAACTATTATATCTCAAACGGCTCACTTCTCCGCGGTGGAGGGCCTTCTTGACCGCACAGTCGGGTTCATGTGTATGTGTACAGTTTTTATACTGGCAGTATGGCAGAAATTGTTCCATCTCAGGGAAGCATCTCGGGATCTCTGATTTCTCAAAATCAATCAGGCCGAATTCCCTGATACCCGGTGTATCAACAATAAAGCCTCCAATACTTAATTCATGCATCTCGGCAAAGGTTGTAGTATGTATTCCCTTACGGTGAGCTTCAGAGATTATCCCTGTCCTGATGTCCAGACCTGGCTGTATCGCATTAATCAGAGCCGATTTTCCTGCACCGGAATGACCGGAAAACAGGTTTATTTTCCCCTGAAGTACCGATTTAAGCTTCTCAAGGTTCGTTCCGGTTAAAGCCGAGACAGCATAACAGGGATAGCCTGCTTTTTCATATATCTCCCTGAGTTCATCAAGCCTGTTCATCAATTCAGGCCCGTACAGATCGGTTTTGTTAAACACCAGACTGGCTGGCACATAATAGCCGGAGGCAGTCACCAGGAAGCGATCTATAAAACCCGTGGACGTTCTTGGTTCCGCAAGTGTAACAATAAGATAGGCATGATCGAGGTTAGCCGCGATGATATGGGAAATTTTCGACAGCTTGGTTGCCTTTCTGATGATATAATTTTCGCGTGGATGAATCGTGGTGATCAGCCCGGTTCCATAACGGGGATCAGGCTCGAATACGACTCTGTCGCCAATCGCCAGCGGGTTGGTATGTTTGATATCCCTGATCCTGAACTGCCCTTTAAGCCTGCAGTTCATCTTGCTGCCATCTTCAAGGCGTACCTTGATCAGGCTACCGGATGATTTTATGACTAAACCCTCCAAGTAACAGTATTTTTAGGGTGTTTCTTCAGTGATAACTTATTTGCAAATAATTTGCTCATTATAAATTTTCTTGTAAAATTATAAAAAATCAGTATTTTTGAACGAAATAAAACACTAGCCATGATAAGACCATTAGCATATTACACCTTAGCCTTCGCGCCGGTAGTAGCCCTTGTGATGTATTTGTACCTTGGGCGCAAATATGGAAAAGCCTTTCAGAAGGCAATGCTTCAAAGTTTCCTGGCCGGGATTCTCGGGGTAAGTGTTCTTGTTGCAGCCAAGCTTCTTTCGACACTGCTCGGGCTTAACGACCTGAGAAGCATGAAGAGGCTGCTATTTTATTCCTTCATCACTATTGGCTTCGCCTCGGAACTTGGCAAATTCATCCTTTACCGCTATTATATAATCCCCAAAAAAGTCATTGATAAGCCCATCCATGGCATAACTATGTCTGTGATGACTGCCATGGGCTTCTGTGCAATTGCATTGCCTGGTTTTTTCCTGAACCTTTTCCCTACCCAACCCTCCTATCCGTTTACCTTGTATGCCTTTATTTTCGTACCTGCCAACATCATTTTTGCAGTTGTGATGGGTTTCTTTGTAGGGATGGCGAAATTTATCAAAACCTATTTCATGTTCACCATTACTGGTTTGTTCGGAGCAGTTTTTTTCCATGGACTGTTCATTTTCACTCTGATGACACAGGATTTCAAGCTTCTCACCCTGTTTACCTTTGGTTCCACTATCATTGTATTCATTCTGGGTATCAAAGCGGCGCTTACTGAGCCTGAACCTGACTGACCGAGTAGAGTTTTCCCGGTTTACAACGTACTACATTTTCAATTTCAAGGTTTAACATAGCCACCGCCACTCTGTTTACCGGCATCTGGCACTTGCGGCTTATTTCGTCGATCGTGAGATCTCCCTCTGAGCTTAGCAGCGAAATCACTTTCTCTTCATCTATGGTGAGAGGTATAAAAAGTTTTGGCTGAGGCGGAGTGATATTTTTTTCAATTTTTTTCCAGCCCATTTCAAAGATAAGGTCATCGGCATTTCTTACGACATCGGCTTTTTTCAGCTTCAGCAGGAGATTGCAGCCACCCGAATACCTATCGGTAACCCTGCCGGGCATGGCAAACACGTCGCGGTTGTATGTATGCGCTATATCGGCCGTGATGAGAGCCCCACCTCCCAGGGCTGCCTCCACAACTATAATAGCCTGGCAGAGCCCTGCAATGATACGGTTACGCTGAGGAAAATTCTCCCGGTCAGGCTTGGTACAACTAAAGAATTCGGTGATCAATCCGCCCTGGCTCAACATTTTTTCGGCCATGGCTGTATTATTGCCTGGATATATCCGGTCGAGACCATGCCCGAGAACTCCCACTGTTTTCAAACCGAAGTCAAGGGCCGCTTTATGTGCATGACTGTCGATCCCAAAAGCAAGTCCGCTTACAATCAGGGGATCTTCCTCCCTCAGTCCCTGAATAAGATCACGGGTCAGTGACTTCCCATAATCGGTAGCTCCGCGAGTCCCTACCACGCCAATTATCTTTTCTGTATTCAGATCGGCAGTCCCTTTGTAAAACAGGTATACCGGTGAATCATAACAATCGGAGAGCCTCCGGGGGTAATCCGGATCCTGGAAAAACAAGACTTTCAGCCTGTACTTGCTGATGAATCTCATTTCTTCTTCGGTCCTTCTCCAGATATCCTTGTCACCCAGACCCGCACTGATGGTTTTTACCATTCTCAGGTCCAAAGCAAAATCACGATAATGCTCCAGAACATTCTTTGCACTTTTGAATTTGCTGATAAGCATTTTCCCGTTAACACTGCCAATGCCCGTGATCTGCGTCAGGGCAAGAGTATATTTTAATGTTTCGTCATCCATTTGATTTTTCCTTTACCTTTATCCGCCATTTGCCTGAAAGTGATAGGTCTTTGCACTATTTTTTTTCTTATGACTTCTGATCCTATAGCCCTTGTATGTCCCCTTGACTGGGGATTAGGACACGCAACACGTTGTATTCCTGTAATTTACTCACTACGGGATCAGGGAATAAAAGTGATTGTGGCAGCCGATGGAAGACCCTGGGATTTTTTTCATAACGAATATCCGGGGCTTGACCTTTTGCGATTTCCCGGAACGGAAGTTCGGTATCCCTCCGGCACCAATATGGTCCTGGCGATGGCAGCAAACATTCCCCGCCTGCTTAACGGTTTCAGGCTGGAACATGCCTTTCTGAAAAAACTGGTAAAAGAAACAGGGGCCAGACTTGTGGTTTCCGACAACCGTTACGGTTGCTGGCATACGGGAGTGAAATCTGTATTTATGACCCATCAGCTGAATATTCAGGTGCCTGAAGGCTTGCATTGGTCTGCACATCCCCTGCGTAAAATCACTTCGGCCTTTATCGGTAAATACGACGAATGCTGGATTCCCGATGTGGAAGACGAAGGAGGGCTATCGGGCCGTCTTTCCCATTTTTCGGGCCTGCCCGGCCACTGTCATTTTATCGGCCCCCTCACCCGTTTTTCCTCGCGGGGTCCAGAAGCAGATGAGCTCCCCTGCCCTATTGCCGATATCGTGGTTATGATCTCGGGGCCAGAACCCCAGCGCAGCATACTCGAATCGCTGGTCATCAAACAATTAAAAGAAACATCCCATACAGCTATAATTGCCGGAGGCCGCACAGAATCTACAGACCGTGAGATCATAGATGGTCGCATATATGTTTTTCCACATCTTGAATCAGCCTTGATGAAGTATTACCTCGGCCATGCCCGGTTTGTGATCTGCCGCAGTGGTTATTCCACGCTCATGGACCTTGCAGCCCTGGGCAAGACGGCTATACTGATCCCAACGCCTGGTCAAACCGAACAGGAATATCTGGCCAGAAGGCTTTCTAAAAAAAAGATTCATTATTCGGTTTCTCAGAAAAATTTCAATCTCGGTGCAGCGCTTGAAGATAGTGCCGGATTCACCGGAGTTCTGTTACAGAATGATTTAACAGCACTGAGACAAAGAGTAAAAAGAATGTATGATCAGGCTGCCATCAGGCGGGCCCGGTAAACCAGGTAAATCCCAAGGGATATAAGAGGAATGCTTAGAAGCTGCCCCATGTTAAGCAGCATACCCTGTTCAAAACCAACCTGGGGTTCTTTCAGGAACTCGATAAAGAAACGTACTCCGAAAATAAGTATAAGGAACAGTCCGAACACCAGGCCGGGCTCAGGTTTCCCGTTTTTCACATAATACAGCCTCCAGAGAAAAACAAAAATAACCAGGTAACACAAGGCTTCATATATCTCGGTCGGATGACGGGGGTCGAGAGCTTCGGCAGGATTTGCTGCCCTCAGGAAATAAAAACCCCAGGGAAGGGTCGTGATATGACCGAATATCTCTGAATTCATGAGATTCCCCATCCTGATAAACATGCCCGCTAAAGCCACAACTATAACTACCCGGTCGATGGTCCAGAGAAAGGTAAGCTTGTTCCTCACACCAAATATCCAGATCGCAAGCATGATGCCCAGGGCCGCACCGTGGCTCGCCAGTCCGCCTTCCCATACTTCAAAAATTTTTATAGGATGCGAGAGATACCAGGCAGGTTCATAAAACAGACAGTGGCCAAGCCTGGCCCCTATAACAGTTCCAAACACCATATACGTGGTGAGGGTATCCAGTTTTTCAACGTCTATGCCTTCCTTTTTAAAAAACTTCAGCATTATGAAATAGCCGAAGAAGAAGCCGGATGCGAATAGCAGTCCGTACCACCTGATCGCCAGGCCCCCGATGTGAAAAACCTCGGGACTTGGGTTCCAGTGAATGTATGAAAGCAGATGTATCATTAATGTTGATTGTTACGTGGTACGTGATGCGTGGTACGTGATACGTGATGCGTGATACGTGATACGTGATACGTGGTACGTGATACGTTGTACGTGATACGTGATACGTGATACGTGGTAAGTAGCACGTTACACGCGACACGTTACACGTGACACGTTACACGTGACACCTTACTGGTAAGATTTTAGTTTCTTGTTAAACAACGCGTCCATTTCCGCGGCAAGTTTCGTTTGCTTGTTGTCTTTTGCAATCATGGAGATCCTTCTCAGCATTCCCATATTCGTATTGATATCGCTTTGGAAATACTGACGGTAAGCCGGATCATACGACATATAATAATCGATGTTCTGGGTAAGGATCTGTGAAACCCTTTTCATGATTTCGTTGGCTTTCAGGGTATCCCCGGCCCTGTAATACACCTCGGCAAAAGGAAGCATATACATATCATACGCGATTTTGGAATCGGGGAAATTATTCAGATAAGAGTTCAGAAGCATAACCGCTTCTTTCTTACGATTCATATACACCAGCGACTGGGCAACCCGCATGGCATTCGTTTTGGGTCGCACCGAATTGTTCAGACTTTCCGGATCGATATACACATCGGGATCGCTGAGATTACCCCATTTGCATTTGTTCATCAGGATATCGTATGATGTGAGGGCATCAATGCCCCCCATGCCCTGTATATAATCGATTGAATCGGCCAGTACAGGCATGAACTTGTAAACAAAGCCTGTAACGCTGCAATATTTTTCGACGTTAAAAACATGGCTCACACTGCTTGGAGATGCGAAGTACAGAGGCCGGGTCCAGTTATTTGTAGCAACAAAATCAAGCAGCATAATATCATTTTTGTACAGCTGATTTCCCCGGATGGTCCAGAAAATAGTATCGACCATTTTATCTTTCAGGTGAAGTGGAACGATGCCGTTTCTTATGCAGGCTTCCTTATCTACCGCGATCTTCACATTCCTGGAGGGGATATATTTGAGTTTTTCCCCGTTCTGCAGGGTAAGGAACGTCTGTGGATCATCGCTCTTGATAAAGTCGATTACATCCTTCAGATTTACATATCCTTTAACGCCGATATCATAGAAAGGTATGATGTCATTTTTGCCTGCACCGTATGCTTTCCGGTTTAAGGTAAACGGAAGAGGATTCGATTCATATATCTTCTGATAAAGCTGGTCGATATACCATCCGCCGGAGGCTAACATATAATTAACAACCCTCACATCGGTACGTATTCCCTCAACTTCCTGATCATACCATAAAGGGAAAGTATCATTATCGCCATTGGTGATGAGAACCCCCTGGGGATCACAGGAATTCAGATAGTTAGCTGCAAAATCACGACAAGAGTATTTGCCGCTGCGATCGTGGTCATTCCAGTTCTCCTTGGCCATGTTCGCCGGAACAAGCAGGAAACAGAAGGCAAAGACAAGGATAACCGACAGATATTCTTTTTTCAGGTATTTCTGAGCCAGCTGCACCAGGTAAATCACGCCAAGGCCAATCCATATAGCAAAAGCGTACGTAGATCCGCAATAGGAATAATCACGTTCACGGGGTTCAAAAGGTTTCTGATTCAGGTACACCACGATAGCCAGTCCGGTCATCAGGAAAAGCATAGCAATTACAATAGCTCCCCTGCTTTCCTTTTTGGCCTGGAAGAAAAAGCCTATAAGACCAAGTATGAGAGGGAGCAGATAGTATTTGTTTGTTCCCCAGTTCTTTTTGCTGTCGGGCAGATTCAACTGATCGTGGCCAAGCCTCAATTTGTCGAGAAACGGAATGCCCGTGATCCAGTTCCCGTCTTCAACTCCTCCGAAGCCCTGCACATCGTTTTGCCGTCCAGAGAAATTCCAGAGGAAATACCTCAGGTACATCCATCCTACCTGGTAAGTAAAGAAATATTTCAGATTATCAGAGAAGGTAGGTTTGTTCAGAGTTTGTGATTTGCCATCCTCATCAGTGATCGTGATTGGAACACCCTCGCCTCCCCATTTTTTATAAAAATCGAGAGTTCCCTTGCGGTCCGATTCACGGCTCCATATCCTTGGAAAAATAGTCATGAAACGTGAATCATAAACAGGGATTGTTCCTTTACGGTCATCCACAATAACATATTTGTGTGTTGCTGAATCATGGGCATACACCGGACTGCCATCTTCATACCCGACAATCGGAGCATTGTAATATTGTCCGTAAAAGACAGGCCATGTTCCGTATTGTTCGCGGTTAAGATAGGAAACCAGACTCACAATGTCTTTCGGGTCATTCTCGTTGATGGGAGTATCGGCGTTGGCCCGGATTACCAGTACCAGGAAGGTTGAATAGCCAATCAGCAGGAATGCAAAAGAAAGAATAATGGTATTGATAAGCGGGCGGTTAATCTTGCGAGTATAATAAAGGCCCCATACGATAAGACCGACAAGAAGAGCAAAATAGAATATGGTACCACTCTGGAAAGGTAATCCGAAGGAGTTCACAAACAGGATCTCCAATTTTCCGGCCAGGTTAGGGAGCCAGGGGATCACGAAATACATGATGAAGGCAAGTATGACTACCGAAATAAGAAAAGTCAGCAGCATGCCATTCCGGGTGGGTTTGTATTTTTTGAAATAAATAACATAAGCCAAAGCAGGGATGGTAAGCAGGTTCAGCAGATGAACACCGATAGCAAAACCAATCATTAATGCAATAAAAATAATCCAGCGTGAGGCATGTTTCTGGTCAGCTACCGATTCCCATTTCATGATGGTCCAGAATACCAGCGATGTGAACATGGCCGACATGGCATAGACTTCACCTTCCACGGCCGAAAACCAGAAAGAATCGGTAAAGGTGAATGTCATAGCACCTACGAAACCGGCAGCAAAGATGGTCCACATGCGGCTCTGGGTCATTTCGCCGTCAGCTGCGACAATTTTTTTCGCAAACATGGTGATCACCCAGAACAGGAAAAGAATGGTAAATGCGCTGCATAAAGCCGACATGGCATTCATCATCATGGCCACTTTCGAAGCATCGCCAAAAGCAAAGAGAGAAAACACCCGGCCGATCAGCTGCATTGTTGGGGCTCCTGGCGGATGGCCGATTTGGAGCTTATAGGTTGTTGAAATAAATTCACCCGGATCCCACCAGCTGGCAGTAGGTTCTATGGTAAGCAAAAACACAACTGCTGCAATAACGAAGGTAATCCAGCCAATGATAGTGTTCAGTCTCTGGTATTTATTCATGTAATAAAAGTTGAATGGGCTGCGAAGGTACAAAAATTGCCCTAATGATAAAAAATTGCTACTTTTGCACCCGATTTTCAGATAGTGAAATTGTGAAATTGTGAGTTGGTGATTCGAAATTCAACATTCAATATTCGTTATTCGAAATTCAACTGTCCCATGGTGTAATGGCAGCACTAGAGATTTTGGTTCTCTTGGTCTAGGTTCGAATCCTGGTGGGACAACTCAAACATTAGCTAAATGCCTGTATTTCTTGTAGATACAGGCATTTTCTTTTTTTTCGGTCATATTTTGTTGACTCGTCCCGAAAGCTTTTGTATATTTGCTTAGGGCATCCAAATTCAGTGACCAAAATACAACCATCATGGAAACGACCAAAGCCTGCGAGAAACTGGGACTGGCTCAGTATGGCGCGTTATGGCATTGCTTATCTGCACGCAATTACCACGTATAAGAACGGCGGCAAGACAATGACGAATCTCGGTCCTCTGGGGCAGTTAAACGGCCTTACTTTGTTCAACCAGCATCATCTTTTCGGTGCGGTGATCAACGCAACAACAGGCGCCCCTTATCCAACAGATCTTTCAAACAGACGTTCCTTATTTTTTGACCTGCGTTATGCTTTCGAGAATTTTTCGACCCTTGCTCAGATATCTGATTATATGAAGGATACGAAGAAACTCTATTTGTACAATCATTCGATTTTGTTAGCCGATCCGGCAACTGCAGGCGTCGTAGAAAATCAGGTAAACAATAGAAAAGATGACGGAGCCCCGGGAAATCGCAGTTTCAGAACATAGTCATCCTTGCTGAACGACAGCTTAACTCAGGCTCAAACCTGGGGTATTCCCGGTATTTTTGCAGCTGTTAACGATTTTCGCCTGCCGAACAATTCCTGGGATAAAAACAACCTTGAAAACACAACACGCTGGACCTCTTTCAGAAACAAATATGCGGGCGTTACTTCAGGCCAGCGTGTTGATATTGAAATGCTGAAATCTATTACAGGATATCCGGGAGATAATAGCAGCGGTAAAATGACTGAGGGAGCGATTTTCACATCCGAAATGCAGCAATTGTCGGATTCAACCTATCCTATACCTGCATTGGTTGCCGGTGCCAGCTTACCGGGATTTTCGAAGGCTTATACAACAATGCAGTCTGTAATAATGGATATGAAAACCATGGAACTATGGATCCACTTTGTTCCGCCAACTTACTTTGGGGAAAAACCTCCATTACGTCCAACCTATCAGAAAATTCCGAACCCGATTTATTGAAAAATCTGAAAGAGGCCTTGCCTCAACATTTAGCTTAATTTGGCATTGATAAATATTTTGTCTCATTTGCTAATTCTCCTGAAATGAAAGAAGCCACCCTTTTGAGGCAGCTTCATATATTAAGCGGAAGATATGTTGAGGTTATTCGAAATCGGCTTCGGCAGGAACAACAGGTGCAAGGGAGCTGAAATCAGTTTCTTCTTCAAAATCAGCGGCAGCAGAATTTATTGGAGCTAAGTTCAGGCTTGAAATCATTTCACAGGACATTTCATCAAACGAAGCCTCAGTGGGATTGCTGGGTGCAAGGTAAGCAACGTCAACAGTTAATGAAGCATCGTCGAAGTCAGCTTCGCATGGAACTGTCGGAGCAAGACTCGTCATCGATACAGTGGTAGCTGCATTTGCAACCGGCACTGATATATTGTCATTGCTTGCGAAAAGTACATTTGCTGTGAGTGTCAGAACTGCTGCGATTATAATTGTTGTTGCTTTCATTTTGCTTATAGTTTGATGTTGATGAAGCAAAGATATGCCGGATCGCAGGTGTGGAACAGCGGTTTTCGGCTGGCAGTGGGTAAAACCCGATGAATGCAGGTTGGGAGTCGGTGAACTTATTTATTATCGTTTCCTGAGAGGGGATTCAATGTTGCAACCGTTTTGGATTCAGTAATTTGACGTGTGAAGAGTTGCTGACCACTGAGGCTCATTATACTTAGATGGTTTTGAGTTGAGATAGATGATGTTTCAATGGTAATCTCGGTGGATGAAGGATTAGGGTAAATTTTTATGGTGTTTGATTTTGAATCCAGATCAGTCAATCCCACAGGAAAGCCTCCGCCATTAATGGTTCTTAACATGGTTCCATTATCGCCTGCCGTATAACCCGTATCCGCATCTGGAAAGGAAACCGACCACAAATTAGAAGATGTTCCACTTGTTAACGCAGTCCAAGTTGTCCCAGCGTTGACGGTTTTCAAAATTATATTACTGCCCACTGCATAACCTGTGCTGGCATCAGTAAAGAAAACTGACTTTAATTGGCTGAAGGTTATCCCGCTTGACAATGGATTCCATGATGGCCTCCGATATGATATTCCTCACCCGGGGCGCTGCTGCCGAATATCCATAGGAAATGAATTTCTGCATAAGCCAGGTTGCAACCTGCTTACGGTTCGGGTGAAGAGGGTAGCGGGTTCCATAGTCCTGGAGGTGCTGGATGATCGTACGCAGGCTATCGGCTTTGACCTGCTGCATCAATGAAATGATAAGCGGGTTTGTATAATTCCCACTCTGCACAGATTGTGAAGATTGGGCAGAATGCCAGCTTCCGGTCAGAGGGTTGCCGGCAGCTGATCATAGATCTGGGCCTTGCCTGAAGAAGAGTTTAGAGTAAAAAGGCACGTTAGTGCGATAAAGAGAGAATAGAGTTTAGTTTTCATGGGGATATAATTTGAGAAAATAAATGTAAGCATAATGTGGCCGGAGAACTAAGCGAATTCGGTAAACGACTGAAACTAATCGGTGAGCGGATAATTTCGGCGTGTATGCGGCTGTTAGGAAAATAACAATACATTTGCGTCCTGAATCTGCGAAAAACACTTAGAACAAACTACGTATATAACTAAACCAACTCATATGAAAACCAGATTTTTCCTCAGATTTATCGCAGGCATGCTTTTGCTCTCAAGTTTGCCTTTACTCTCGAATGCCACTGAATCATTGACTTCAGGACTGGCACCTGCAATCACCGACGACCAGCATTATAACCGGGCTATTCACATCATGGCGATGCTACTGGTCGGGTTCGGGTTTCTCATGGTATTTGTGCGCAAATACGGGCGTTCGGCCCTTACAGCCACTTTTCTGCTTGTCAGTATTTCCCTGCCGCTGTACATGGTGATCAGCAGCAAAGGGACTGGCATTAATGAAAATGACATCCGCAGACTTATATTGAGCGAATTTTGCGCAGCCAGTCTCCTGATCGCTGCAGGTGCGGTGCTCGGACGTTTAAAGATGCAGCAATACCTTCTCCTGGGTTTGCTTTTTGTACCATGTTACATGCTGAATGAATGGATGGTGCTTGAAGGCGGATTTGGACTTGTTGGAGCAGGAAGTGTTGTCGATACCGGGGGATCCATTGTTATCCATGCTTTTGGCGCAATTTTCGGCCTTGGTGTTGCCCTTACGATGACCACGAAGCAGGAATTTGAGAAAACGATCGAAAGCGATGCAGTCTCTGACCGGTATTCCATGCTTGGAAGTATGATTTTATGGGTGTTCTGGCCAAGTTTCTGCGCAGCCCTTGTAACACCAGAGCAGATGCCTCTCACCGTTGTGAACGTGATTCTCGCACTTTGCGGATCGACTATAACCACATACCTGGTCTCGGTTTCGCTTCGCAAGAAGATCAGCATAGCCGACATTGCAAATGCAGCCCTGGCAGGAGGTGTTGCGATAGGATCTGCCTGTGCTGATGCCACCCATTCAGAAGCAATCATCATTGGTGTAGTAGCCGGAGCTATCTCGACCTTTGGTTTTGCAGTTATCCAGGCCAGGCAGCAGAAACTGATGAAAATCATCGATACCTGCGGGGTAACAAACCTGCACGGGATCCCGGGCCTTATCGGGGGTTTCGCCGCTTTACCCATTGTGAAAGGGCTCGAAATAAAACAGCAGCTTCTCGGAATGGTTATTACCGTAGTCCTGGCTTTCTCTTTAGGCATGATAGCCGGCAAGATTCTCCCGCTTTTAGGCCGTAAGACAGAAGCTTATGAGGATGCCGATGAGTTCCTTGATGCCGCAGAATAAGCGGGGGTTATCGTGCTTAAATATGACCAAACTGAATGTATTTTCATATTTTTGCGCATTCTTTTTCCCATCACCCGTTTACATTCAAACTAACCTGCGATGAAGCCGTTTAAGTCTACTGTATTTCTTTCGGTCTTACTATAACAATGGGGGTGAGTTATTCTTCTGTGCCCGTAGGGAGCAATGTTTGTTTTGTGAACAGTTCACAGAGGCTTGAACTGGCAGTGAATTATGGTAATTTTTCGGGGAAGTTCAATATCAGTGCGAGCTCGAAGATTGCAATTATTAAATAGGGGGGCGGGAAAATCAACGTTTCGGCTTCCTTTAGAATCATAGTCCGGCAACCCTGGTTCCTAAATCCTCTAGCTATCCTGACCAATCACCTGATTCAGGAAGAACTTTAAAGCGATCTGATTCAAAGAATGACTTCGGACCTCAACGATATGATTTTAATGGAACAGGTTAAATTCAGGTAGTGGAGGATGCTTCAGCAGCAGCATAAACAGGATGCCTGTTCCGGAAAGTGTTTTTTCATTTCAGATTGTAAAGAATCCCAAAGATGCGCTATAATCAGTATTGAGATGGTATGGTGATTGGGTTAATAAGCCTGATATTGCTATTCGTATTCATCCGATGGTTCCCAAAACGGTAGCAAGGAAATTCATCATAGGCGGGTGATGTGATCATAATTATGAAAGCAGGTCAGTTGTGCAGAGAAATCCGGAAGATTAATTCATAATCTATTGGTCACAGGCTCAATTCCTGTTGTTCCCTCCTCAGAATCTGCAATTTGCACATGCCGACGTTGGTGGTTATTTGTTTTCTGCCAGGGTTCAGCCAGGTTTTCTGAAAATTTTCCATATTTTTATCTCCTTTTATTTTGCACGAAGTCGGAAAATCTTTGCAGACAATATGATACGCGTTTTCACGATAAATAAGCGAAAATGTTGATAAATACACGCCAACCTTATCCAAATCCTTCCTGGGAAGTTTCTTTTTTAAAAATGAAATCAGTTTAATAGGCTAATATCCAAATAATTAGCTGGCAAAACTCTCTGGATTTTAATTTCTTTCCACTTCAGGTATGATTCTTGATAATGCAGTGAAAACCGACAGGGTTGACTGGAAAGAACGCTAATATTGACAAGACTTAACCGGACAATCTGGTTTTTCAACTTTAATTTTATGAAAAAAATATTTACTTTTCTACTTGTCCTGGCACTTGCAGCGGGCATTTTCGTGCAAACAGCAAATTCACAGGTTACCGTAACCGGATCAACCGGCGCAAATTCAACATATGCCAGATTAGAACTTGCTTTTACGGCCATTAATGGCGCGGCACAAACAGGCAATAATATAGTAATAACAATTACAGCCAACACAACCGAGTCAGCTTCGGCCGTGTTAAATGCCGGTGAGTGGTCAACTTTGGTCATATTTCCCACCACTACAGGATTAAGCATTTCGGGAAACCTGGCAACACCGCTTATTGACCTTGACGGCGCCGATAATGTTACAATCGACGGACGCGTAAATGCAACAGGTTCGACAAAAGACCTCATCATAACCAATACCAGCACTTCGGGAACGCCGGGAATATCCACCATCCGTTTTATAAACGATGCCACTACCAATACGGTAAAATATTGTACCATCCGGGGTTCAACCGGTGATGCCACAGGGGGAGTGCTGTTTTTCAGCACTGCAGGAACCGGCGATGGTAACGATGGCAATACCATTGATAATAACAATATCACTAATTCTACGGATTTATCCCGGCCTTTGAACGCGGTTTATTCCGATGGAACAGATGCCAAAACAAACTCAGGCAATACCATCAGCAATAATAATTTTTACGACTTCTTTCGCGGATCGGCGGAACGTTCATTAGGTGTGTATTTGTATATACTGAAAGAACTCAGGTTTGCAAAAAATCACGCCTGGATTAATTGAAAATTATCGGTCATCAATGTTTGTAATTCGGCCCTGTATTTTCCCAGATGACGGAAAAAATCCAGGCAATATTTTCTG